>Ga0247814_10001767_pt1 | contig 12407 bp, 12 predicted proteins | sample UWRJL179409R1_FD_179947 | JGI IMG/M metagenome (GOLD analysis project Ga0247814, IMG submission 179947) | Plant litter microbial communities from Arlington Agricultural Research Station in Wisconsin, United States - UWRJ-L179-409R-1 | ecosystem: Environmental > Terrestrial > Plant litter >...
GAGTGTCGTGTCGTGTCGTGTCGTCCCCTCTCTTCTGCCCCTCCACAATCGATAAGGATTGCGATTGCGAATGCGAACGAGAACGCCAATCCGCTACATGTATGGACGGGCTGACCGGGCACCACCAAGAAGTGGTCGGATCACTGGTTAGCGATCATGCACTTGATTTTGGGTTAATCAATACTCCGTCGGGATTGGAAATATATATACCTGCTACGATGGTCGTCCGGCCACTTGCTTAAAATATCAGTGTGATAGATACATGCTTTGGACGCCTCACGGTTTTTAGATGGGAAAAGTGACAAGCAAAGTGGCTTGATTGTCTTCTCGACTTCTAGGTTACTTGTTACTATTAGATATCTTGATCCTAGTTCATATGCAGATTCAGATCCCTGCTCATCTCTTTGATTCAGTGTTCGCAAAAATAGAACGTGTCCTGAATTTGTGTTAGCCAGGGTTAGCCCGATATTGGGGTTCGGCGAAAGGAATTGGTGATGATTGACAGGATATTTCATATCCTTTCTCACGCTTTAATGGGACTAGAACTAGAACTCAAACTTACCCGTGCCATCACTTCCCCTAGTTCGTCGGTCATTGCTCCTCGTTCATCCATCAGCTTTCCACGAAATTCTAGTGCGCTTTCTATATGGCTATTAGTGACCCAAAATGGGCATCTTCTAGTAATCTCTGGGTGAGAACTTACCCCACGAGATAGGGAATTCTTCCACCTCCTCTATAATCTTCTCAAATATCTCTGGGGCTAGCATCTTAAATGGCTTCACCTTTCTTACCTCCTCTGCCCACCAAGCCCTATTTTGTGGGGGGACATTACCTGTCGAAATCACGCGAACATGCGGATCGACCAAAAACATAGCCAAAAGTTTCCTATGCCCCGGCTTAGAGGGATCCGCCAGTTCAAACGGCCGCACGCTATGTTGGAGAACGTTAGGGAAGGCTAATAGACGGTCTTCGCGGGTGACCACTTCACCCAGCTCTTGGATCGCTGCTTCTTCGTTCTGGATGCCGTAATATTCTTCTAAGGACTGATACTCGTTTTGTGGCGGCTTCATAGTCATGGCTTCTGTGTCTACGGACTGGCGGAAGGCAAGATGGCTTTCAGTGACGTTTTCTTGCGAATAGTAATATAGTGCCGTGGCGCAAATGTGTTCATTGAGCGCACCTTCTACGTGCCATGAGCCACCATCGTACGTCGGCTTATCTGGCGTCTATATGCCAATATTTGAGTTAGTGATCTCAATGATATGCGGAGCAGCTTACAAGATGTATATTTGCCAATTTGAAGATGACTTGTAGTCCAGAAGCTGCAAATCTCTCACGAAGGTCTATTTGAAAAGCTCCTTTCTCGGGCTCTTTCGGGGAGTTTAGAAATTTTGAGAAGTCTTCGGGTTCGGGCTGTATGAGAATCCTGTTGCTATCCCTCCACTCAATAAAATCTTCATCCCATTCGAGGTCGTCATCGTCGCTCTCATTTTCATTTTCATTTTCATCTTTGTCATTGTCTTCCGTAGCATCTTCGTCAGTCTCACCGTCATTGTTCTGCGGTCTTGAATACTTGAGGCCTTCTGGCAAATAGTAATCCTCGTTGCCACTACTCTCAATAGGAATTCGAATGCGTTCGTGGAACCAGGAAAGAGTCTCATTCCAGAGTGGAATAGAACAATCTACAAACTGTTCAAGAATCTTGTAAAGCTCTCTATGTGTTTCAGGGTGTAGGTTGTTAATGTAGCTGACAATTTCAGCTTTCCCATTCTGATCAAAAGTGATGTTCGAGGGCAACCATTGGAAACTAGAAGTGCAGAGTCAGACAACAGTTTACTTATTGGCATGTAAAGGTAATTGTCTGCAAAGTGTTTATAAATGACATACCTTCCCCAAGCTTTCAAATTTTCGCTATTACCCCACGAGTGCTCTCTGTCGAAGGCCTTCGCCTGTTCATCAGGAATAGAAGTGACTTCCCCCATTCCCGTGAAAACAGTGCAGCCATGCAGGGGGACAGCTCCATATGGAAGCACCCTCGAGACTCCATAAACAAGAGGAAACAGGGACGGGTGCAAAAGATCTAGCACTTTTTCGTCGGAGCCTGGGTGCCTAGATTATTATTAGCTAACACTCTCGGCGACAAGTTATATATCACGCCACAGAATATTCGGGTCCGACGAACCAATCTTTTTGCTGTTCTGGTATATCTTCTAAAGCATAAGCCTGTTTGATGAGTGCTTCCCGTAGTTCACCAGAAATAGCGGTGTCTGATTTAACAACAGTTGCCTCAAAGTCATAGACTGCGATTAAGCCAGTCTTCGTGTAAATATCTGCTTTCTGTCGAAGTTCTGCAATACACTAGTCTGAGTAAGTAAATACTCAAAACAAAACAACTCTTCCAAAGTGTACAACTTACAAAATCGAACATCTTTTCCGATAATATCAAATCACCAAGCACCTCACTGTGTGCAACACCCTCTGTACGCCATTTCAACACGATTTCTTCGTCAAAGACTTTGCGCTCCCATCCGGGCTTATCGGAGATTTTGTTGATGAAATCTAGCATTCGACGCTCTCGAAGACTCACGCCGCCACCAGCGAAGAAATCTGCGATTGCATGAGGAAATCTCTCAGATGTCGAAGCATCCCGTGTCCATTTCGGTAAATGCTCTAGAGGCAACCCAAACCCCGGTAATTGTACCCGGGTTTGACTACTTCGGTCTGGGATAGAAACTTGCGAATTGGCTTCCATCACGAGTGGTTTGTTACAACAAAACTTATTCCCAGGTGCATGGAATATTAGTGATGAAGCAGAGTAAAGTGAACCTGAAGGAGAGGGGCTATTAGTTTCCTGAATTAAGGATAGCTAAGACCTAGAGCTAGTTCGGTTATGGAAAGCTCACTCCAGGCAGGAACGCCCGTGGCTGTTTAAGCGAGCCGAACCCCCTGGATTGAGGGAACGGAGAACAGGCTGACCGGGTCACGATGTAATAATATAGGTCACAGGTGTCAATCATACAAAAAAGGTTGACTTCCATATGTCTTGGGTGGCATAAGAAATGAGCTTTCTTAAGGTTGGAGAAAACTTTCTTAGCTGTCTGTTTGATCTAAAGTAGGCTTTGCTATACAAATTTAAAAGTAAAAGAAAGAGGGAGAAAAGGATCAAGCAGCAAATTGAGGTTTGGTTTCCACCCAGGACGATATCCTCCTGCTAATATTCAATCTGTATCATACGATACTTTACTGTCACAAAATCATATACACCACCATTTTTTGCAAACATAGTACGCAAGTCATTGACAAATGTATGATTCCACAGCTTTGGTAGCAAATTCAGACCTTCTGAAAACATTTTAATATCCAAAATAATGTTCGAGTAGGACTAGCAACCAAATAATCTCTTTTGGTCCTTGTGCTAGTCTTTCACATTTCAGACAACTTATTCAAACTGCTCCTGCTTTTTACTTCTCAAAGCCATTTTCTTAATCTTATACCAACCGTTTGATAGCCAACAATGGCAGCACACTGTGGCCTCTATTTTGGATTGAATACAGAGAGTCGAGAAAAAGTCCACCAAGGGACATAAACTGGGGGGAGACGAGGTATAGGGAGGTGGAAGTCGAGGCTAGGACATATGGATTCTCACACTTGATATGTAACATCAGCGAAAAGAGTTCTTGTTGTATGCTGCCCGCACTCGCTAAAACGCAATGAAGACTGGGAAGTTGATTCTTACACGTAGATCTTGTTTTCACGGCATCAAATAACATGAATATCAACAAGCTGAAAGTGCCTGTTCTTGAAACCTAAGTATCTTAATAAAGCAACCATACTATCTGGGATATGAACGACTGAACGGGCGGAGAGTCGTTTAGTTGAGCTCATCTGATTACTCAAATATTAGCCGAGTTCAGATATATAACCTTGCTATGTTACACTTGGTACTGTAGATGCAGAATAGTGAAAATGTCAAGGCACTGACTAAAGTAACACGACACACAGCCTCAGAGGGAGAATTGTACAAGAATAGAAAGAATAGAACATGTAAGTATAGTATAGGCAAAACTTTGATTTGTTTGCTTGATGGAGAAGCACGTAGCCTTTTATTAAAACTTTGAATGAGAAATTAAATCTACTTTGTTGAGTAGGGGGGGTTTGGCGCCCGTGCACCAAATTTCCACGATCTTCTGCCTCAGCCTCAGCCTCGGCCTGTGCCTACGCATCTAGCTTGCGCTTTGCTCACATACAATTTTTCACATCATGAACTGCGCAACCTTTGCTCTGCGTCGTATCATTAGAAGAGCTTTAAGCTGGTTATTTTCCACATATTGATTAACTACCATTCTGGATGCGGAGAAAAAGATGAAGGGGGGAAAGGGCGTACCGATTATGTGTAGCTCCACCTCAAGTTTAGCTACATTAGGTTACTCTTAGGCTCCCTCAGGTTGCCTGCTGGCTTGGCATGTCTGTCTTTATTATAAGTAACAGATAACGAGACTTCCTCAGCCATGCTTTCGACTTTTCTTCCGTTCAAAGCACTTCAATTCATACGTAACAGATCCTCTGTCTATAAAAACAAAAGCTGGTTTTAATTTTCGCACCTCTCATCAACGCCGCAAGATATCCAGGTCCAAATGGCAACCTCCAACAAGCAAGAATTTCGCATTCGAGACCTGTGTACTCGTGGCGTTCTTCTCTTCCCAACTGGAGCACAAATCATTCGTGACATCAAAAGCATTGTTCTCCAACCTGGCCCTAACCAGATTGTTATCGACGGCTTATCGCCAACAGTAGAACCCGATAGTATCAAAGTAGAGGGATCGGGCGCTGCTACCATTAGCGAGGTTACTATTGATCATATTCCAACAAAAGATGTGTATGAAGAGGTCTACCCCTCTGATTCTGAAGACGAAGATGAAGCTGTGGAGAGTGGAGAAGAAACTGAAGATGAATCTATAACGGCCATTACGGAGAAACTCAAGAAGCTTAACTATCAACTCCTGGAAGAGAAAGAGAAACTTGCTTCAGCAGCCCATAGACTTGGGATATTGAGCAATTTTGGAAATGACGTTGCTGAAATTCGGATTTCTGCAGGTATGTTCTCTAGAACTTCGATTTGCATTAATATGTCTTATGCATAGTACCTTTGTCGAATTCTCACTTACTAGGAGACATTAGCCAACATAGGAAATTTTTTGGAGACATATAGAGAAGAGCGAGCTAAAGTCTTTAATGATCACAAAACCGCCATGTCAGCTGGGGAATTAATCAAGGAACAGATCCAGATTCGTACCAAAGAGAAAGCTAAGCTTGTTGGCGCGTGTCTGAAGGCGAAGGAAAAGTCAAAAAAGGAGAAAGCTAAGATAATTAAGAAAAAACTTCGCCAGAAAGCAGAAGTTTACAAGGAAAAGAAGCGCATCAAAGCTGAGCGTCAATCTTTCTGGCCCAAAAAAACCTACCGCGTCACGATCACAATCGAGTCGACAAGTACAACTCCTGGATCCTCAAGACGCGCCTCTATTGACGACAATACAATGGTCGACAACAATCTTTCTTCAACTACGTTTCATGAGCCACTAAAAGTAGCAGCAGGCGAGATTTCGTTGTCACTTTCATAGTAAGTGTTTTTCTGATTTCATGGATTCTTTCCTATTTGGGATATTACTGACCAGCTTCTCCCAGCGTTACATATTCCGCTTTCTGGTCTCCCCGGTATGACTTGAGCTTAGATTCAGTGAAATGTACTGGGGTACTCGAATATGGTGCTGATTTAATTAATACTACGTCCGAAACTTGGCGAGACTGCAAGGTAGTTTTGTCAACCTCCCAGACTGCATTTTCAGGCCTCAATGAAGCCATCCCAATTCTTCACCCATGGAACGTAAGGCTTCAGAAAGGCTCTAATATTGGCGATGGTGCATTGTTCAGCATTGCTGAGACACAGGCTAAGAGGATCCAAAATTCCACCGCGACTCAAGCCCAAAAGCCTCGCCATTTATTATTCGGTGTTGATAGCAGTGTCCAGGATTCGTGGATCCTGGAGAAAGCGAATGATTTACAGAGGAAACGTGTAGCGATGAGCTCGAATGTTGAAAACATCGTTGCAAGAACAGCACCTCATACCTCATCATTGTTCGGGGCATCATCAGCGAAACCTGCGTTTGGGGTGGCATCTCGGGGGGGCGCGTTCGGGGCGCCATCAGCGGCACCTGTGTCCGGAGGATTGTTCGGAGGTCTTGGGGCGTCATCAGCAGTACCTGCTACCGGGTTGTTCGGGGCGCCATCAGCAGTACCTGCTACCGGTGGATTGTTCGGGGCGCCATCAGCGGCACCTGTGTCCGGAGGATTGTTCGGAGGTTTTGGGGCGTCATCAGCAGTACCTGCTCCCGGGGGGTTCGGCGCGCCACCAGGTGCGAATGAAGCTATGAATAATGCAATGCCAATGATGCTCGGACAATCTGCCCGTAAATCATCCACGCAACTCGACGTCGAAGCTGAGAAGGAGAACTCTAACGACCTCGATAGTGCAATGAGTATAAGTAAAGGTTTTGATTTCGATGAGGCTTTGGCAGCAGCGCCAAACTCTTTGGTGTTTGAGGCAGGCAAATGGTCAGAGGAAGGGCTCACAACTACATATGATGTGCCTGGTACAAAAACCCTTGCCCCCTCGAACAGCACAATCAAACACAAAATTGCGAAGATTTCCTTTACAAACATTGTCTTCTCGCACATAATTATTGGCAAATTACGCCAGGTTGCCTTTTTGAAGGCTCATTTACACAACACCTCCAAGATTACTCTCCTCAATGGCCCGCTCGGATTAACTCTTGATTCCTCGTTCCTCGGCAAAGCAACGCTTCCTCGTTGCTCTTCAGGAGAAGAATTCAGCTTGCCGCTCGGAGTCGACCCAGCAATTCAGATATTATATCCTAAGCCAACAGTTCGACGATCTCAATCCGGGATCTTTTCGAAGGAAGATAGCAACATCTTTACGCGTAGCATCATCATCACTAACACCAAGCACAGCTCCCCGGCTCAGCTTACGGTAATCGATCAAGTGCCAGTATCCGAGGACGAGAAGCTACGCATCGAAATCACCCACCCCCAGGGGTTGAAGCTTGGAGGAGATAGAGTAAGAACTGGTGTAAATGCCACAGAGAAAAAGCAAGGACCCGGAAGGATTGTCTCTGGTACAGGAACCGCAAAGGCTGCTCGGGCAAGTGTCCACAGCGTCGAAAGTGGTCAGGAGATTGGGAACAAAGGAAGTTGGGGAACCGCTGAGGCAACCGCTAAAGGTAAGGGAGGTGAGGTGGCTTGGGCCGTTAAGCTCAACCCTGGTTGCGCGGTAAAGTTGTCATTGGAGTATGAGATGACGTTCCCTGGTGGTGATTCAATTGTCAATCTCTGGTAATAATTAGACAAAGTAGTATTGAGTGGAACGGAGCCGTTATAAACCAGCCTAAGAAACAACTTGAACACTATGTATTATTCAAATAAAGTTACTGTAACACTCAATTACTCATGGTACCCATATTATGAGGTGATGATAACTGTGTATGGCACGTTCTGGCGGGTTTCTAGTGGCATACTCCAAGAGTAAACCGGTATCGTGGGCGCAGTTTTAGTAACACTCAATGAGTTAACCAAACCTTCATTCAGCTAGTAGTAGTAGACGGAGGTTTATGAAAGCAACTTCAATTTGGTATATATGTAAAACATTTCCGTTCACAAAAATTCTATGAATCGACAGTACGAGGTTGTGACTGATCCATACAATATAAAAACACGTGATACCGAAAAGGGGGTAAGCGAGGCCATCGCTTAGGTATTCATTCCAAAGGAGATAGTAAATGAGAAATATAAACATTGATTTTGACAATAAAAGGGCTACGGCATTTTGCGTACATCAACAATAGATTCTGTTCATTACTTACAATCACCTTGTGTTTGAACAAAGAGCGTTGATACTCTCTGACCGACTGATGAAGTTTACGGTTGCTCTATTGGAAGAACGCATTCACACCACACCCGAATTCCCTCTGCATAATTCGCTAATCTGAAATGCCAGAGAAGTATGTTTCTAGGTTTTGAGCTATCGACTGGATAATGGTGCATACAGACAATAACGGGTATGCGCTTGTCCGCTTTTACGGATTGTTTATATACAAAGGCATATCGTCATTATTACGGCGAAAACCTAAATTCATTTATTAGGGTTTGCATTCCTGGGCTCGCCAACCAAGCGCATTACGAAGCATTCGACTGCACGACACGCTCTAAGCCAACTCTGACTCGATCATGATTCAATTACGAATTACTTCGCGAGAGCCTCGGGCCTCGAATGCGCTGGCCGAACCTTCGTGCTTCCACTTTTCCTCTTGCTGTTCATGCGATTTCGCTGGTCCAGTCAGGGAGAGGCTCCCACCATTCAAATAGAGTGGAAAGTGGGATACAAGAGCAGAAATGAAGCAAGTCCCTTCACCGTAAGTTTGCAATTATCTCTCAACTATATCATGAGATGTATACGTGCCACTTTTGCGACCGGGTGAGCACCGAGTCGATAGTGACAAGATCAAACCTCCCCAGAGTTCCACCTCCTCGCTCACCTCCCTGCTCGATCGGCGATAGCCTCTTCTTCCGTTTACAAATAAGGCACGTCCTGTACCGGGTTTATAGCGTTCTGTATCAGTGGCATCTATACGTCTCTTCGTCGGGTTCGGTCCGGTGCCACTGGGACTGGCCACAGATCCCTCGTGGGTTCGGCAGTTAGCCGCCCGATCTTTACTATGGACGTTTTTGTACAGCAGACCCGAAAAGAAAAGACTAAAAATACCTTTAAAAGCAAATAGCTACCGAAGCTACCTATCCTCGCTACACTCGTTGCATTCGCTACACCAAAATGCTTAAAAAAGCATAATCATAAAGCATCAGGGGCTGCCGATCCAATGACGGGGCATGAATCCAGATGTTTTGCCCATTCTAGATGTGACCATGGCCATGATCAGAGAAAACGAAAAGAAAAGAAAGACGGATAAGGGGAAGGGGGGGGCAACAGCTAAAGAACGCTATACCATGGACGAACAAAGCAAGCTGTCTCGTCATTGCTCGGCAGTAAACTCTGTATGTTCGGTATATACTCCCATCCACCATCTACATACACAGCACCGACGAAAGATCTGGTGGCTGCGACTACTACTATTTCAAGGCGTTCCCGCATCGCCGTGCTGTTGGCCATGGATGGCGTACGGAGGTATTGTCCTGTTGCTTGGCCGGGACCACCAAGGGACGGTGTATTATTTGGTCTTATGTAAGTAGAGTCAGGCTATGCCAGTGGAAGGATGCGGCGAAGGGTTTCGGGGATCGGTTGTATGGTTACAGTAAGGCCATGCTTGCTTGGTATGATACGTATTATTGGTGTATAGCACAGGTATGGTTATTGTGGGTATGTATATGCAAGACCCCGTCGTTGAGCTTGGACGATTGGGCATACCCGTGCCCGTACCGCTGTGGTCCTGTAGTCGTGATGCACAACACAGCATCTCTATCCTTCTTGGTCAACTCCAAGCTTCACTTTTCTTATCCATCCCCTACCCTCCCCTTCTCTTTATATCCTCCTCAGCTCTGCCAGCGTCGTCTGCCATTCATCGTATGCAACGTACTGCCATCGATGGACCAAACCCCACCACCCCAACCTGCGCTGCAAAGTTCTCGAAACTTTGACCTCAGCTACCCCACAAGTAACACACCGCTGCAAGCCAAACAGAAGCTTGCCGAACGCCTCCAAACTAATCCAAAGATCCCCAAAACTCAAAATCCCACCAAGTACTCATAGGCATTCTGCCATTGTACGCAGATCGAACAGCTTGCTCGAGCCTTCAACACATTATCGGACTACACACAACCATGTTGATCTCACAAAGCAAGAGATAGTCAATTACCAACCTCTCATCGTCACCATCTTCGTCTTTCTCTTGCACCGCTGCATGCTGAGTGAAAGCTCGAGCTCTACTGCAGTCCAACAATGGCACCCCTCAGCATAATTGCCCACACGGTTTCCGAAATCATGATAGAGAGAAGGGGATTGGGATCAACATTTGACAAGGACTCAAGGCGCTTAAAGGAATCACATGAGAACATCTTGGAATGCTTAGCCCTGGTTTTCTCGACTTTCAGTGTCGCTTCTGCGGTTTTGACATTCTACTGGTTTATGAAAATGAGACGTTCGTTTCGACATGAGTAGGTTCCATTGCTGAGATTCACAAGCGGGTGCTAATTGCCATAGTCTCGTAATGATGCTTATTCAAAGCGACATGTTCAAGTCTTTCTGGCTTATGACATACCCAATTATAAGTTTCGTAAACGGGCGTGTTAAGAGCAGTTCCAAAATCTGCCAGGTCAATGGCTTCTTTCTGGCTGTGGGTATTGAGGCTTCTGGTGAGATCAGATCTAGAATTCCTTGGAAATAACACATATCTAATATGAACATAGATATTTCTGTTCTGATGATAGCAATTCACTCTGCTTTGTATATTTTTAAGCCCAGAGCTTCTTCAGGCAAGGGTGGGCTCTACCCATATCGAAGAATTGTCTATTCGATTTGGATAATATATCCTCTATTAATGGTAGGCAAAGTCGCCTTCTAACTTAAGATTTGCTTAAGACTAACTACACTACAGGCTTCACTCGCTTTCACACACGAGGGCGCTGCGTACGTCAGCAACGGAACTTTTTGCTATCTTCCAGTTCGACCCTTTTGGTATCGCCTTGCTTTGGCCTGGATCCCCCGTTACATAATCTTCATGACTATTCTTGGCATATATGCCTCTATATATCTATATGTAAGGTCAAAATTCCGAGGATTCACAGAGTTGGGACAAACTCGCTCGGAAGGCTCGACCGAAGACTCCCAGGTGCAAGACTGGCCACCTAAGGGATCATTACCTCAAACGCCACCACTGGTGCTAAACGGGCTCATACCAGGATCCCAGCAGAATTCAGCCGTACAGTTTGTATCCAGACCGGAAACAATCCAAAGCTCACCACGGAGTACTAGAAGTGGCGCACATCGTTTCATCTGGGCTAACCTCATCTCCGTGAGCCCGCCGTCACCAACCAAACACAACGATACAACTCCTGATTTGATGGTTGTAGATAAAACCTTTTCTGCATCTTCAACTACTTTCCAGCCCCTCTCTCCAATGACTGCTATTACTCTGCCCTCTGCGCCTCCTTCTGTATTTTCATCAGCTGCCAATACACCATCTCGTCCCCGGATATCAACATGGCACGACCCTTACCTTGCGCGACCGAGCCCTACCCCAGGTTCAGCCGCCACAGCACAGTCCGTAGTCGATATTTTTACAGTCCTAGAGAACAAACCTGGACAGCCCCAAGTCCTGACGCCAATTTCTCAATTGCGGCTCACTAATTCCCGAGGAGAAAATCTAGCAGTTGCTGAAATGTTAGGCGCACGAGACAAAATCCGTCGTCAACTAAGATATCTTTTCATCTATCCCCTAGTATACATCGGGATGTGGCTAATCCCATTCATTTCCCATATTCTACAGTACCGTGACAAGTTCACCAAAAATCCTCCTTTCATTCTTCTATGTTTGACGACCATTTTTTTAGCTTCTCAAGCGGCGGTTGATTGCTGGGTCTTTTCAACCCGGGAAAAGCCCTGGAGGCATATTCCGGGGAACAGCAAGAGCTTCTTAGGGAGTCTGAAGTTCTGGTCTGGATGGAAGGGAGCGAGCAAGAAAAGGGCACCGAATGGCCCGGGAAAGACCAGGGATGAGATGTTTAGAGAGGCGCAAGTAGCATACCACAGGAGAGATGAAGAAATGGCACAGCGACGCATCGAGGGTGTTAATCTGGGAGCTAATGGAGATGCGAAGAAAGAAAAAAGCTGGTGGGATGCTAGTGGATTGGATCCCAACATTACGCCCCTTTTGGACGAAGTCACAAATCCGCTAGACACAGTGATCATAGAAGAGACAAGACCGACACAAGATCCGAATGCTCTAAGGATCAATATAATGCCCGAAACAGCACAGGCAGAGACGGAATCTCCAAAAACAGCAGAGCACGGCATAAAATAGAAGCGAGAAGAATATAAAGAAAGCGACAGGACATAGCTTTGTGGGTTTTGCACATAGACGGAGTTTGCATTTACATCTAGCCGCATTACTTGTGGATTTTTGCTTTGGATTAGGCGTTTTGGATAAAAATGATACCTGGATGATCTGTCATGGGACGGCGCATTTCTGTATTGTCTACGGACTCGAACTGCGTTTTAGCTTCTGCACTTACATCGGAGAGGGTTGTAAATAAATACCAGTCCTTTGTGGAGCTGGGATGGGCTGGTGCTTATAACCGAACATAATATTGGAATGATCGAAGTTGAA
>Ga0247814_10001769_pt1 | contig 12396 bp, 8 predicted proteins | sample UWRJL179409R1_FD_179947 | JGI IMG/M metagenome (GOLD analysis project Ga0247814, IMG submission 179947) | Plant litter microbial communities from Arlington Agricultural Research Station in Wisconsin, United States - UWRJ-L179-409R-1 | ecosystem: Environmental > Terrestrial > Plant litter >...
CCGGCCGCCACTTGAACGCGCTCCGTGCGCAGCATGCCAACACGCGCGAACGATGGACGGCTTGCAATACGGTCAACCCGCGAAGAATGTTGTTTGAGCATGGGGAAATCTCATCTGGTGAAAAGTAAATGGCTGCGTATTGACACGAGCTTTTCACAAAGAAAATTCTCCAGCAAGTCGTGCAATTTGCGACATCCTGTCGCTAACGCGCCATTTCCTGCTGCCGGTTGTCCCGGCAAAGGACTATTTCCACGTTCGCAAACGGCTGAACCGTATCGCGAGGGATACGACAACGCCACCATCGAACGCCAATCGGCCCACTTCGATGGCACATTTCATGACACAAATCCGCGATCGGCCTCCAGACAGCAAAAAGCCCCTTGTTCAGGGGCTTTGCATTTCATTCATTACAGTAGCCAGCGCCAGTCAGGTCGGATTACTCGCACTCAGAAATCAACACCGCAAACAGCGATCCTGACTACAATCGACCAAGTTTGTGGCGCGAATAGTATGTATGTATGAACGCTCCATCGTGATGGTCTTATTGTTGCGTCATTTATAAACAATCAGCAGTGCCTGCAATTGTCGTGTCGATTCAGATACTTCTACCAGCAGATAACAGCTTCCATATCCTGTGCTGCAACAACGCTCTCATTCATCGGGGCGACGCGAGCAACCAAAATAATCTTGCTGATCCAATCAAGTCAAAAGCCGTCTCAATCTCAGGAAACGACGAATGGCACAGTTAATCGTCCTTCCCGGCAGGATACTTTGCCATCGACGCCATCGCTCCGGGTTCCGGTTAATCAGGTCCTGATGAGCGCGCGCAATATACATCAGATCCGGCTCATCCATCACCAGCTTTTACTACGCCGATATTCTTGATGGCCGGGCGCGCACTAGCGACCATTCGCATCCACAGCAGTCATGTCGAGATATCAGTACGCCGGATTTGTATTGATTTGGCATAATTTAAACTGGACTTTTCAGCGCGATGCACTACGATGCGTCAATGGACCTGCAGAATCAACTTGCATACCGGCGTTCAAATATCACGGAGTGGCTACTATTAATTACTGCACTACTAACACTTGGTGCGACTCTGGCGATATGGTACTCGCTGGAGAGTGCGAGAGTGATGACAGTCGAAAAAGAAAGACTGCAGGCCTTATCGAAAATCGTTGTAAAGGAAATCGCAGTCAATCTGCTTGCAGTCAACAGCGCCCTGGCTGGTTCAGTTCGGGATCGGCTTGATCGCCAGCTGGTAACTGATCGGGAAATGGTCATTCGGCGGCTGCACATTCTGGTCGAGACCATGCCAAGCGTGCGCGGCATGATCGTGCTGGACGCCGATACCAACGTCATTGCGGCGGTCCCCGCAGATATCGGGAACGACGATCGCGCCGACAACCCATTTTTTCATGCACTGGAGACGCGTACTGACGCTGGGATTCTCTACATTACTTCACCTGTACCATCCGCATCTGCGGACCGGGCGATGGGCGTTGCACGCATTACCACCGGATCCCGAGGTTTCGAGGGCGCAGTTGTCGCCCTTCTTGATTCAGACTATTTTTCCGATATATTGAATACCGCGCTGTATGCCGCTGATTTGCGGGCAACGATTGTTCATAGCAACGGAAATATATTTGTCGATGTGGGCGCGCGCGCGTCGGGCGCAACCAGTGGCGACCAGCTGGTGGTGCAAAATACAATTGCGCCAAAAGGTGTCGCAACGGCCAGTGCGATCGTTCTCACGCTACATCGAGACGTCGCGATGGTGCAAGCACCTCTGTTCCGGCAAGGTCGCTGGTTTGCCGCTCTCTGGATCACATTGGCAGCGCTGGGTACGACCACGCTGGCCTGGAAACAGCGACGGCGCCGGCGCGACTGGATTGCCGAGCGCGATCGCAGGCATGACCGCATTCAGGCGCAGGCGATCAGTGCCAGCGAAGCGCGCTTTCGCATGCTGATCGAAGAAGCGCCGCTGGCTGTGGCGATGGCGCGCCATGGGAAATTCATTTACACCAACCGGCGTTACAACCTGCTGCACGGTTATGCGAAGGAAGAGGACCTGAGCGGCCTGGCATGGAGTGAAATGATCGCGCCTGCGTCACTTCGCACGCTGGAAGCGCAGCGCGCCTGCCTGAACGCCGACGCACCCGTCGAGCAAAGTTTCGAAGCGATCGGACTTGGCAAGAGCACGACCCTGATTCCCTTGCTGAAAGCGACCACGCGCGTCGTGCTGAGCGACGGGCCGGCCACACTGATCTTCGTGCAAGATATTACGGCGCAAAAAACCGCCGAGTTGAACATGCTGGAGGCGCGCGACGCGGCGCAGGCGGCAAATCGCAGCAAGGCAGAATTTTTGGCGAACATGAGCCATGAAATCCGGACACCGTTAAACGCCATTCTGGGCATGGCGTATTTGCTCGAACGTGGCAATCGCGATGGCGACGCGTCAGCGATGCTGCAAAAAATCCGCATTGCCGGGCGGTCCCTGCTGGGCATCATCAATGACATTCTCGACGTCTCGAAAATCGAGGCCGGCGCGATGGTGATCGAGCAGAGCTGGTTCCAGCTTCAGGATGTCATCGACGCAGTGGCAACGACGATGGGCGTGGGCGTCGCGGATAAACGGATTGCCCTGCTGGTCCACCCGCTTCCACCCATGGCGGCACGCGCCATGGGTGACGCACTTCGCCTGGAACAGCTACTGGTCAACCTCACCAGCAATGCCATCAAATTCACGGAGAGCGGGCGTGTCGAGCTGGCAGTCGATGCGCGGGAAATGCCCGATGGCCAGGCTGAATTGACATTCAGCGTGACTGATACCGGCATCGGCGTCGAGCCGGCGCAGCAGGAGAATATCTTTTCTTCGTTCACCCAGGCAGACAACTCGACGACACGCCGGTTTGGCGGATCCGGTTTGGGTCTGACCATCTGCAAGCAAATCGTCGAGCTGATGGGCGGACGTATCGGGATGAACAGCCAGCCGGGCAAAGGCAGCACATTCTGGTTTGCGCTTGCTTTGCCGGTTCGGCCCGCCGTCACGATGACTTCTTCTCCAGAAATGGTAGCCCTGGAAGTCGTCATTGCCGCAGCGAGCGACGCGACGCATGCGGTCCTCGAAGACACCGTGCGGGCAATGGGTTGGCATCCACACGGCGTCGGGGACGGCACGGATGTGGACCGCATTACCGCCATGCTGCATCCCAGGCATGGCTTACGACCCGATGTCGCCGTTTTGGACTGGCAACTCAGCGGTATCGGTTGCGCAGCCACAGCACGGGCCATCCGTGATGCGGCTGGCGCGAATGACTGTGCCATTGTGATCCTGATCAGCACCTATCAGGCGATCGCGTTCGAAGCGGACGAGGCCCGCTTGCTGGCCGATGCGGTGCTGACAAAGCCGGTCACCACATCGACCCTCTACAACGCCGTGATCGAAGCCAGGCGCAACCGCCTGAAGCAGGATGCCACGATCGTATTACAGCCTGCAAATGGCAAGATTCTGGAGGGCATACGCCTGCTGGTCGTCGATGACAGCGGCATCAATCGCGATGTTGCCGAGGGTATTCTTGCGGGTGAAGGCGCCAGCGTCGTCACTGCCAACAACGGGCGCATGGCAGTGGACTGGCTCGTTGCCAATCCGGGTGCGATCGACATGGTACTGATGGACGTGCAAATGCCGGTGATGGACGGCATCGAGGCCACGCGGATGTTGCGCGCGATGCCAGCGTTTGCGACGCTCCCGATCGTTGCGCTCACGGCCGGCGCATTCAGCTCGCACCAGGACGCAGCGCGCAGTGCAGGCATGAGCCACTTCGTCGCAAAGCCCTTCGACATTCCGCTCATGATCGAACTGATACGCCGTGTCACCCACGCCGAAGGGACAGTTCCGGTCAGTCCAGCCATCGACCAGGTCGCGCTCACCGTGCCGGCTGGCACCATACTCGACACGCGCCGCGGACTGCAACTCTGGCATACCAGGGAAAAATACCAGCGCTATCTGCGCAGGTTCACTGCAGCATATGGTGACGTCATGCTTGAACTGGGGCGTAACTTTGCCAATGGCGACACAGGGGCCGTGGCAGCGCTGTCGCATAAACTTGCCGGCGCCGCCGCCAACGTGGCGTTACCCGAGGTTGCCCGGCTGGCGCGACGCCTGGAATCCGCACTCGATGATGCCGGCATAGGCGCAGCGTTATTGAAAGAGCTGAACATTGCGATGGGCGCTGCCCTCAGCATGGCGACTGAATACGCGCCACCCATCATCGTTTCCGCCAAGCCTGGCGCCACGCTTGCACCATTCTCCACCATCGCCCCGCTGCTCGATCGCATGGCCTCTGCATTGGATGAAGGCATGCCGGAACCCGCACTTGCGGCTTTGGGTGAATTGGCACCGCACGTTCCCGTCTCTTTGCTGGCGCCAATCGCGGCATGTATCGATGATCTCGATTGGGAGGGTGCGGCCGAGCGCACTGCGGCAATCGCACAACATTATTAACCAACCTCATCCAGTTCATCATGCCGCTCACCATTCTTGTCGTCGATGACGAACCCAGCAACCTCGATCTCATGCGCGACATACTGCATGGGCGATACCGCCTGGCTTTTGCGAATTCGGGCGCCGAAGCCATCACCTCGGTGACGCGACGGCGCCCTGCCATGGTCCTGCTCGATATCGGGCTTCCCGATATCGACGGTGTCGACCTGTGCCGGCAACTGAAAGCAATCGAGCCGGACCATCCGATGCGAATTATTTTCGTCACCAAGCACCTGGACCCTGAACACGAACAGGCAGGGTTCGATGCCGGCTGCGTCGACTATATCGTCAAACCCGTCTCACCGGCCCTGGTCCGCGCCCGTGTCGCGGCCCACCTTGCACTCGTCCGCACCAGCGCCCTCGAAGACAGCCACCGCGATGGCATCCTGATGCTGGGCCATGCAGGTCACTACAACGATAACGATACCGGCGCACACATTTGGCGCATGGCGGCGTATGCACGCGAACTGGCCCTTGCGGTGGGGTGGAGTGGCGAAGCGGCGGGCCGGCTCGAACTTGCGGCCCCCATGCATGACACCGGCAAGCTGGGCATTCCTCACGCCATCTTGCGCAAACCCGGCCCGCTCGATGAAGCGGAATGGGTCGTCATGCGCACGCATCCGGCAATCGGTAGCGCCATCCTCAGTCAAAGCAAGGCGCCCGTGTTTCAACTGGCGGCCGAGATCGCGTTGCGGCATCACGAGAAGTGGGATGGATCCGGCTACCCGGATGGGCTGTCGGGTACGGCCATTCCCAAATCCGCACGCATTGTGGCGCTGGCAGATGTATTCGACGCACTCAGCATGTCGCGTCCGTACAAGCCGTCCTGGCCCATCGAGCGGATCGAAGAATATATTGCGAACAACCGGGGAAACCATTTCGACCCGAGCATCGTCGACTGCTTCTTCAAGGCATTGCCGACCCTTCTGGAGACCAGGGAGCGTTGGCGCACGGTCGAGCAAGCTGCGCACCAGTCCGCCGTTCCCGAAACGTTTTACGCACGCCTGTAGCGTGCCGCTGTACCGCATTGCATGCACCACCTGTCCGGGTGGATTGGCGGCAATGGTGCATACTGGATCGGTTACAGGATTGGACACCGGTCCGGCATCCTGCGCGGGAGGAAGTGCGATGCAATTCGATGATTTTGACTTTTTTTCCGCCGACCCACCCGGAAGCGGCCCTGCCCCGCCGTCTTCCGCGACGCCCCTGATCAGGCTGCAGTACCTGGTCGACAACACGCCGGCCATCATTTACTGCACCGTGCCGAGCGGCGATTTCAAGATGACGTTCGTCAGCAACAATGCTTTCAATTTGCTCGGTTACCGCCCCGAGCAGATGGTGGCGGATCCGAACTTCTGGTTCGACCATATTCACCCCGATGATGCGCCCCATATCTTTTCCAGCCTGGCGCAAATTTTCACCGGCGGCCAACGGGCGTACGAGTACAGGTTTCGCATCAGCGACGGCAGCTACCTGTGGATGCACGATTCATTGCGCCTGATCCGCGACGCCAACGGCATTCCGCTCGAAGTCATTGGTTCACTGACCGATATCACCGCCCGCAAGCGGATGGAAGAATTGCTCAAGGCCCATGGCATCGAACAACGCCATCTGATCGACCAGCTGCGCAATGCCCATGAACAATTGCTGCAATCCGAGAAAATGGCGTCGATCGGCCAGCTTGCCGCCGGGGTCGCGCACGAGATCAACAATCCGGTCGGCTTCGTCAACTCGAACATGGGGGCGTTGCAAGGCTATGTCGCCACCTTGCTCGACCTGATCGACCAGTATGAAGCGGCCGGCGCCAGGCATCCGGACGTCGCGGCCCGGATGGCCGTGCTGCGCGACCAGGCGGACATGGCGTTCCTCAAGGAAGACATGACCGACCTGGTGCGCGAGTCGCTGGAGGGGCTCAAGCGCGTCAAGGACATCGTCCAGGCGCTCAAGGAGTTTTCGCATGCCGGGGCAACGGTGTGGGAGGTGGCCGATCTCCATCACGGGCTCGACAGCACGCTCAACATCGTCAGCAATACCATCAAATACAAGGCGCGGGTCGAGCGGCATTACGGGCCACTGCCGCCGGTAACCTGCCTGGCCTCGCAGCTCAACCAGGTCTTCATGAATTTGCTGGTCAACGCGGCCCAGGCAGTGACCACGCAAGGCATCATCACCGTGCGCACCGGGACCGGCAAGGGCACCGGCCCCGAGGCGCAGGCCGACTGGGTGTGGATTGAAGTGGGCGACAATGGCACCGGCATCGCGCCGGAACACATGACACGCCTTTTCGAACCGTTCTTTACGACCAAGGAGGTCGGGAGCGGCACCGGCCTCGGCCTGTCGCTATCGTATGGCATCGTCCATCGCCACGGCGGCCGCATCGAGGTCGCGTCCGTCATCGGCGAAGGCACCCGCTTCACCGTCCATCTCCCGGTGCGCCCGCCGATGGCCGCCACGGCCCCATCGGCGCCGGGCGCCGCGCTATAGGATAATCCAGCCGTTGTCGTCGCGCCGCACCGTGAGCAGCCCGGGCTCCGCGGCTTCCAGCCGGGCAGCCTCGAGCTCCTGCGCTGAAGGTGCGCTCCTGTTCGCCGCGCCGGCGGCCCTGGCAGCGAGCAGGGTCGTGCGCATTTCCATGCCCAGCCGGACGTTTTCAGCCAGTTCTTCGGCATCCCATGGCTTGCGCATGAAGCGAAACGCATGCGCTTCGTTGATGGCGCTCACGACCGTGTCGAACGAGGAGGATCCGCTGAGCATGATGCGGACCGTATCGGGCGCCACTTCCTTGAGGGACCGCAGCAGTTCGCCACCGCTCATCTGGGGCATCATGTAGTCGCAGATGATGAGGTCGAATTCAAATTCGAAAATGCGCCGCAGGGCCTTGAACGGATCGGTAAAGCTCTCTATCTGCAACGTCGTTTCCGACCTCTGCTGCAGCGCGCGCCGCAAGGCCGACAGGATGTTGACGTCGTCGTCGACAAGCAGGATGTTCATCAGGGTTCCTCGTTTGAACTGCGCACCCAGATGGTCAGCGGGTGTTGGCTTTTGGTTTCGAAACTGCGGATTTGCGTAATCATTCTGGCGTCGAGCACGCGGTCGACGGCCAGCAGCATCAAGCCATCGCTGCTGACGAGGTCGCGCGCCAGCTTCATCCCCGCACGCAGCTCGCCGGCCAGGACCTGCACGCCGCCGGGATCGGTTTTGCCGCTGTCGACGATCTGGCGGAACGCGGCGACCACGTGCGGGTCGTAGCGTTTGCCACTGGCGCCGACAATGAGCGCCCTGGCTTCGTCGGCACGCAAATGCCGCTGCACCATCGCGCCATGCTGCAGGTTGTAATAATCGGCGGCCACCGCCAGGATGCGCGCGCCGAGGGGAATTTCCAGGCCTACCATGCCGTCAGGGAAGCCGTTGCCGTCGAAGCGCTCCAGGTGGTGGCGGATGATGGCGGCACTGCCCTGCAATTCCTCGAGTGGCATGAGCAGCGCTTCCGCCTGTTGGGGGTGCTTGCGAAATTGCCCCAGGGAGTCGCCGTGCAACTGCGTCAGTGGCGTCGCGAGGAGCAGGTCGCTGAACCCGACCTTTCCGATATCGTGCAACAGGGCGGCAATGAAAACATCCTGGGTCTCCCTGGCGTCGAGCCCCATGCCGGCCGCGATGCGGCGCGCCATGTCGGCCACCAGCCGGGCATGGCCGGCCGGGTTGTGCGCACGCAGTTCGATCATGCTGGAGAAAATCTTGATGGTGGTGACAAAGTTATGTTTCAGCTTGTTGTTGGCTGCAACGGCCGCTTCGTGTTCCACCTTCAGGAGCCGGGTCCGCGCCTCCACCTTCGCTTCGAGGCTCTGGTTGAGCATTCTCAGCTCGTCGTTTTGACGCAGCGTCAATTCTTCCAGCCGTTTTTTCTCGGCCTCCAGCGCGCTGCGTTCGAGCGCATGCCGGACCAGCAACAGCAGGTCCTGGTCATCCCATGGCTTCGTGATGTAGCGGTAAATTTCGCCCCGGTTGATGGCATCCTGGATGGACCGGATATCGGAATAGCCGGTCAGCAGCATGCGCAGCGTGGCGGGCCATTCGGCCCGGACCAGTCCCAGGAAACGGGCGCCATCCATCTCGGGCATGCGCATGTCGGATATGACCACGTCGACCCGCTCCTTTTGCAGGATTTCCAGGCCCTGCGCCCCGCTCCCGGCGGTCAGCACGCGGTACCCGCTCGTGCGGAACAGGCGCCGCAACGCCGCCAGGATGTTCGGCTCGTCGTCGACGCACAGCAGTGTGGGTGGCGCCGGCGTGGCGCATGCCGGCGCGTCATCGGGTGCGCCACTGGCGGCCATGGCAAGCTCGTTCATGTGACAGTCCTCGGCTGATGGACCGGCAGGCGCACGCGAAAACAGGTGCCCCGGCCGGGTTCGGTGTCCACCTCGATGCGGCCACCGTGCCTTTGCACGATGCCATACGCCAGCGACAGGCCCAATCCGGTCCCCTTGCCCACTGGTTTGGTCGTGAAAAACGGATCGAAGATGCGGGACAGGATATCTGCCGGAATGCCGCTGCCGTTGTCGGCAATCTCGATCCACACGCCGTCGTCGCCGTCGCACCCGGTACGGACCGCGATCCGCCCGTGCCGCTCGCCCACCGCGTGGGCCGCATTGACCACAAGATTCATGATGACCTGGTTGATTTGCAGGGGCAGGCACTCGATGTCGGGAAGGTTGCCATATTCTTTGACGACAGTCGCGCGGTATTTGATTTCATTGCCAACGATATTGAGGGTCGAGTCGATGCCCTGATGCAGGTTGGCCCAGACCCATTCCTGGTTCGTATCGACGCGGGAAAAGTCTTTCAGGTCCTGCACGATATGACGCACACGCACAATGCCTTCGCGCGATTCGGCCATCAAGGAAGGAATATCCTCGCGCAGGAAGTCCAGGTCGATCTGTTTGCGCAAGTCGCGCAACGCCGTCGCCACGTCCGGCGCCCCGATCTGCGCCTCCGCGCCTTCGTAGGCATCGAACATGGCAAACAGCTGGTCCAGGTACCCCTGCAACGTGGTGAAGTTGCTGAAAATGTAGCCGATCGGATTGTTGATCTCGTGGGCGACGCCCGCGGCCAGCTGGCCGATCGAGGCCAGCTTGTCGGACTGCACCAGTTGTTGCTGGGCGCGGGAAAGCTGTTCGTTCAATGCGGCAAGCTCGAGGTTGCTGCGCTGGAGGTCAGCCTCGGCGAGATGGCGCCGCGCAATATCCGCCTGGAGCTTTTCATTGATTTCTGCAAGCTGCGCTGTGCGCCGCGCGACGACCTCTTCCAGGTTGTCGTTCACGACGCGCAATGCCGTTTCCGCGTCCTTGCGCTTGGAAACGTCGCGTATGGTTTCGATCGCACCGACGACATTGCCGTACGCGTCGCGCAGCGGAGCTGCCGTGAAATGCAACCACAGTCCCGCGGTGCCGATCAGCGGAAAAAAATCCTCGGCTTCACAGGAGCCGGGAATCAGCGTCGAGGGCCACCACTTCTTTTGATAGTGCATGTCCAGCTCGTCATCCAGCCCCGCCACGATCAGGTCCGCCAGCAATGGCCGCCGGTGGCCGTAAAAGGCCTGCCAGTGGTTCTGGGTCCCCACCATCGCTTCTTTGCTGTGTCCCAGCAGGTGCTCGCAGGCACGATTCCAGTGCGTGACAACATGCGCCTTATTGATGGCAAAGGTGGCAACCGGATGGCCATCGAAGAACTCCGACAGGGCAATGTCGGCACTCGCCTGCGGCAAACCTGCGAGAGAGGAAGTCATGGTATCAACGCCTGGCAGGTGGCTTGAAAAAGCGCTTCCGCATCCCGGAAGACGCGCGCCCAGGCGCGGTTGTCCAATGCCAGGGTACGCCATACCGGCATCGACAACGGCGGCACCTGGTCGCCGTCCACGTCGGCAAGGTCGAGTGCATGCGCCAGTACGTTGGCGACGACGATCGCCGTGGCCAGGTCGGCAGGGGCAACGCAGCCTGCGGGGTGCGCAAGGTGGTGGCCGGCCACAGCCGCCTGGATCTGCTCGGGGAACTTCCAGTGGGCGGCCAGGGCCGCGCCGATGGCGGCGTGGTCGATACCGAATACGGCGTGCTCGGCGGCCGATGTCGTGCAGTCGTGCTCGTGCTGCCAGGCCAGCACCTGCTGGTAATCCTCTGCAAAGCGGGTTGCCAGGACGAGTGTGCCAAGGTCGTGTAACAGGCCCGCAGTAAATGCCGAGTCGGGATTGACTTTCAGGTGCGGCGCGATGACCCGTGCACACACGGCACTGGCAAGCGAATGGCGCCAGAACGCCTTGAAATCGAACGTACCGCTGCCTTGTGCACTGAAACTGGCAATCACCGAGCATGCCGTGACCAGGGTGCGAATGCTGTGAAAACCCAGAACCGAAACGGCTTGAGTCATGGTGGTGACCTTCGACTGCAGGCCATAGAAAGACGAGTTTGCCAGCCGCAACGTCTTCGCGGTGAGTGCCTGGTCGAGCGTGATCTTGGCGGCCAGCACGTGCATATCGAAATCCTCCTGCTCCATTGTCGCCAGCAGATCGTTCACCACCGCCGGCAAGGATGGCAGCGCCAGCACGCTTTTGACAACGTCATCGGTGCAAATCATGCCAGGGTCCCGTTCCGGTATGCGCGCAACAGGTCCAGCAAGTGCGTGTTCGCTTCATCCTGGCCGGTATGGCGGAACAGGCTGTCCAGACGGCAGAGCGCGCGCGCGGCCGCAGCTTCCGCGCTGGCGCCGTCGTCCGCCAAAGGGGCCCAGATCACGCAGCTGCGCAGGCCCCGGCGCCGCAGCGATGCCAGCACGCTGTCGGACAGCGGCGCATCTTTCGGCAGCAGGATGGCGCCGCGCTGGTCCAGAACGGCGGCGGCCAGCGTCATGCCGGCGGTGGCTTCATCCAGTTCAATTTCCCTCGGAATGGCGTCTTGCATCATTGCTCTACTTTGCTCAAGGTGATCAGGCTGCCGCGGGATGCGGAACTTGCCCCCATTGGATACATCACCACCGCGTAGCAATCGCCGTCGATGCTGCCTGTGTGGCGCATGCTGGCCGGATGGGCGCCTCCGCCAGTGGACATGCCGGCATTGGCGGCAAACACGAACAAATCGGGCAGCACACTGCATGCCTGCTCGCCCAGCAACGCGCCACTGTGGCGGAACAGATGGTGCGCCGCACTGTTGATGAACGCGATCATGCCCGCGTCGTCCAGTCCGATCACCGGCAGCGGCAAGTGCTGCAGCAGCTCCCGGGCGACGTTCAGGCTGATCTCGTCGCGGCTGATCTGGCGTTCGCTCTCCAGCAACAACGCTTCCATGCGCCGATTGGTTGCGGCAAGTTCCAGGTTGGCGGTTTTCACCTCCTGGTGCAAACGGAGGTTGTCATCGGCGATTTCTTTCACCCGGAACGCCTCGGCGATGTGGCCGCGCAGTTGCTCATCGTCCCATGGCTTGGTCAAAAATTTGTAGATCGCGCTTTCGTTGACGGCATCGGTGACCGATTGCAGTTCGGTGTAGCCCGAGAGCATGATGCGTATCGTGTCCGGATACGCCAACTTGGCCTTGCGCAGGAAGTCGGCGCCGAGCATACCTGGCATGCGCTGGTCCGACAGGATCACATCGACGGGATGTTGCGCCAGGATGGCAAGTCCTGCAGCGCCGTCGTTCGCGGTAAAGATTTCATACTGGTCGCGGCGCAACAGGCGCTTGAGCGCGTGCAGGATATTCGGTTCGTCGTCGACGAGAAGCAGGCGGCGCGCCGGCTGGTGCGCCATGGCGGCGCCGGCGGCCGACGAATCGGCGTGGTGCGGCTGCATGCATGCGCGCGCTGGCACG
>Ga0247814_10001771_pt1 | contig 12393 bp, 8 predicted proteins | sample UWRJL179409R1_FD_179947 | JGI IMG/M metagenome (GOLD analysis project Ga0247814, IMG submission 179947) | Plant litter microbial communities from Arlington Agricultural Research Station in Wisconsin, United States - UWRJ-L179-409R-1 | ecosystem: Environmental > Terrestrial > Plant litter >...
TTCTGTATAAAGCTACAGGGACAGTAACATAAAAGTTTACCTTATTAACTTGATAGTTCAATCCTGGTTCAACAGAAAGAACGATTCCAGGTCTGCGGAAATCATCACTTTTGCCGATAACATCGTATACTGGAACACCTTCAAATCTCGCTCCTGCAGAGGCAATAACTTTGTTAGAGACAGCATAATTTGCACCAACTCTTGCCATAAATTGATCAGGTACGCTCATGTAATAATCTTCTATCAGCGTTGGAGATACAAGTTCTCTGTATGTTCTTACACCATTTTGTGCACGTGGATTACTTAAATAGTAAAAATTACCATAGAGTCCGAGGTTGCGAACCGGATTGAAGAAAGTGTTTAGTTCAGCAGTTAAGCCTGTCCCACCATCTCCAAGCTGGATAGATTGATCAACTGTACGTAGTTCTGGAGTGCCTCCTGGTCCTACATTTTGCCAGAAATCTTTATAATCATAATCTCCGGTTGGAAGTTTTACACCTAAACCTAGTTGTACATTGAAATTATGACTCTTTTCAGGATTGATTAACCAGCGGTAAACAGCAAATCTTACATCGCCAAGGCCAAATGAATGCATGCTGTGTCTTTCTGTACGACCGTGTTCATATAACGAAGATCTGGCATTAGAGATAACTGGGATATCGATCATGGCTGACCAACGGTTGTTGAACACCCTTGTCAATGCTATGTCGAACGCAAACTGGTGGTTGATCACTTCTGTTTTATTCTCGATTCTTTCTTTTTGATAAACATCACCTTTGTAATGTTTATTCGACATAAAATACCGGGTGTTCATATTGAATACCCAGCTTCCATCAGCCATTACTGTACTATCTGGATGTCCGGTAAGGGTACACATGCCCCCTGTACTTCTGATCGCAACGCATCCTTGAGAATAGGCATTTGCGGTGGTAATTGCGATAATTAAAATGGTAAAAATTCTCTTCATAACGGTTTAATTTAGTTGGTTTGTATTCTATTAATTGGGTTATTTATACTTGAAAGCTCTTAGTTTATCTTGATTGATACCGAAAAGAACGGTGTTGTTTACGGTGATGGCGCTTCTAACGTCGCCACGAAGATCTAGTCCAGACAGATACTGAGGAATGTAGCTAAATGCCCCCTTTCCATTACCTTTTAGGAAAATACCATGGTTGGCATCGTACTTGCCAAACCTGAGTCTGGATTGATTAATGTTCCCACACAGAATCAGGTCTTTATGACCATCACCATCAAAATCAGCTGGAGTGATCGTAAACACTGGTGAAAACTGCGCTTGAATTGGAAGCGCCTTCTCATGGAATCTGCCATCTTTCCCAGTTTCAAAGTAAGCGGTCTTTAAATAGTTTGCTTTTAATGTCTTGGCATCCTTCAATTCTTCTTCTGTGAAAATATCTTTCATACCTGCATTAGCGTAACTGGTGTAGTCTGGAAAGCGTGGGCGCATCACACTCATCTGGTCTAACAATTCGTCACGAGTGATGTATGGGTAACTTTTACCCATGATGTAAAAACACATAATTGGATCGACCGCTCCGTTATCATCAAAATCCTTATAGATCATTTCTGCAGGTTGCTTATCACTAACCTTACATTGACTATTGAGACCAAGATTACCGACAATCAGATCTGGCTTTCCATCGCCATTCATATCTTCCACTCTTAACCTGCTCCAGAAACCAGCGTACTCTTTATCAAAATAGCTACCGGTTTTGTCTACTAATTTACCGTTGGTATTTATAAAAACTTTAATCGGCATCCATTCTCCTATTAAAATAAGGTCCTGTTTCTTATCTCCGTTTAGATCAATCCAGGCAGCATCTGTGACCATCCCAATAGATTTGATACCCGAAGCAATATTTTTTAATTGGTCTTTAAAATGACCTTGGCCGTCATTAATAAGCAAATAACTTTCCGGGGCCTCGGGATATCTTGATGGGATCACACGTCCCCCTACAAAAATATCCAAGTGTCCATCTCCATTAAAATCTCCAACTCTTGCACAGCTTTTGCTCGAAAGCATCTGCGGAAGTGCATTTACACTTTTACTGAAATTACCTTTGCCATCATTTAGGTATAGCCTGTCTTGTAACAAAGCATCATTAACAGCAAAATTGTTGTATCCTCCGCTTGCCACATACAGGTCAGCATAACCATCGTGATTGGCATCAAAGAAAACTGCGTCAACATCTTCGCTTGCTTTGTCTATTTCAAATGCCGAAGCGTTGCCTTTAAACTGTCCTCCTTTTTGCTGAATGTGTATTGTGCCTGCAGTGTTTACATCACCGCCGACAAATACATCTTCCAAGCCATCGCCATTTACATCTGCTTTAGCCATACAAGGACCAGAAAAGGACAAAGCGTTTACTAATAAAGTCTGGCGTTTGAAATCGTTGATATTGTTTGGCTTTTGAGCACTGGCAAGTGGGGTGGTAATTGTTTTAAACAACGGCGCAAGAGTTTTGGGAGATTTGTAAGTTCCTGTTGCGTCTGCTTCATTTACATAGAGTACCAGGTCAGCTTGCACTTTATTTATGACTTGCTGCTTTCCTGAATTCCAAACTACGCGTACAGAATCAACGGCTTTCAACTTGCCCAGACCGAAGTGCAACATTGACGAAACACTGGAAAGATAGCCTTTAGCAGGCATTTGATCCACTAGCTGAAGTTTGTTTCCATAGAAAACAGTTACTTTAGCTCCAAGCCCGTCTGTATTACCCTTAAGACCTTTTAGCTTAACTTTTAGGTAGTGCTTCGTAGAATCTCCCTGGTTCTGGTAGATAAAAGCTGGTTTATTTAGATTGTTAACGATCAAATCAAGATCGCCATCATCGTCGAGATCTGAATATACAGCTCCACTACTATTCGATCCGGCTTCAAATCCCCAGTTTCTAACTTGGTTGGTGAATGTCAGATCTCCATTGTTTTTATAAATATAGTTTTTGACGTCCGATGAGGGTAGCTTACTCAGCATTTCCATGATATGCTTTGGTTCGACTTCACCATTAATGCTTCTGAAGTAATTCTCATTATACTTTACCACGTCCATATTGGTGAAATCGTGCAGGTAGCCGTTGGTTACAAAAAGGTCTTTCCAGCCATCATTATCAAAGTCAGCAAATAGTGGCGCCCAGCTCCAGTCTGTATTAGATATGCCAGATAGTTGTCCAACTTCACTAAATGTTCCATTACCATTATTGACGTGAAGCATGTTTCTCATGTACTGGTAATAGAGACCATTTCTAAGATTCATGTAGAAGAATTCGTAGTTATCAAAGCCCTGCAGAAGCTTTTGTCTTTTATTATCTTCTGGGATCATATCAAGCGTATAAATGTCAGGTCGCCCATCATTATTGATATCCGATATGTTGTTCCCCATAGAATACATGGAGATATGGTCAAGATTGGAGCTTAACTTATCAGTAAAAGTCCCATTCTTGTTATTGATGTACAAGTGATCTTGTATAGAGTAATCGTTCGAGATATACATATCAGGCCAACCATCTCCATTAACATCTGCAATGGATGCACTTAAACCGTAGGATAGCACGGAATGGTTAATTCCAGAAACTACTGTGACATCCACAAAATGGTTGTTATCATTGCGAAAGAACTTTGAACCAGAGTATTGATCAGATTTCTTTCTTAGATCCTGAATAGTTACGTCATCCAGATTGCTCAACACTTTTATGTTTTCATTTACAAGGAGCATGTCAAGATCACCATCTCTATCATAGTCAAAGAAGTAGGATTGGGTGCTATAAGATGGATCTGCAAGACCATACGCCTCCGCTTCATCTTTAAAGGTTGGCATTCCATCGGCATTTAGTCCTTGATTTATAAATAGCTGATTTTTACGTGTATCTTCATCAAAGTCACCGGAATAGCAAATATAAATATCCAACTTTCCATCACCATTGACGTCAACCATATTCACACCATTTCGCCATCCCCCTTCCCGGCCTGCTGTACCAGACAAGTCGGTTATATCTATGAAATGCATATCACCCTGGTTGAAGTATAACTTACTACCAGTCATATTTCCAGAAAGATAAACCTCATCTCTTCCATCTCCGTTCAGGTCACCTACAGCGACGCCACTTCCATTGTAGAAGGCGGGATAATTAAAAATGTTTCTATCGAAGTCTTCTGTGATTCGATTGCTAAAATATATGTTGGTTTTAGTAGAGTCAAGAAGTTTAAATAACGGATTTTCTATGGCCGCTATGGCATCTTTACTATCGGTAGACTTACAGCCAGACCATAAAAAAAGTCCGGCAATTAAAAGATAAGCTTTGTTCATTCGGTTACTTGCGTTGGAAAATATCAGCTAAACGATCGGGAATCAGATAACTGGGCTATTCGTTAAGACAAATTTTAGCAGAAAAAGTCCTATAGAAACAGGAACAATAAGGGATATTAAATGCCGACACTAAAGGGGATAAAATAGTCATACTAGTTTGCTTTGGTTAATAGCAAGTTACAACATTTATTTCATCGGCAAAATAAATATTGGAGTTTCTGATACGGGTACTATGAGCTTACCATTTGTAACCAAAACGGATTTACTTGTCATTCCATCTGCGCCAGATACAGGACAATATATGACCGCACGCTTAACTTTTGGGAGAGAGAGTTCGTAGGATAAAATGCTACCATCATCAGTAGGTTTTGTCAGAATATAAATCTTTTTAGCACCCTGCTTATAGGTTTCCACGATTGCAGCCGAGGAACTATCAGTAAGTACTTTATCAAATTGGTAATCCCCCATTAGCTTATTTACCTGAACAAGAAAATCAGCTGCAGGCTTTCTAGTTCTGTTACTATTTAGCAATCCGGACGAAGAAAACTTGCCTACCAATTCTGCGTTATAGTCATACGTTTGGTACAGAAATACGCGGTCGACACCATTTCTCAAATGAAGAAGTACTGTTCTCAGTATCCAATCGGCCTGAGTTTGTTCTGCAGATTTATTTCCGATCGGGATCGCTTTCAGGGGACTTCCCTGATTCACATCATAACCTGTTTCAGTAATCCAGACTGGCATATTTTTGGCATATTGCTTAGACACGGAAACAAACTCCCTGGCGATCTTTTGAGCGCTAGAAAGCTCAGGAGCCTTACCCCTGCCGTATTCACCTCCTGTCGGCGAGCTGTCATCTCCGGTATAATAGTGATAATTGATCACATCCCAACAAAGATTAATAGAACCATCCTTATGGTATCCACGGTTGATGCGGCACCATTCTATCATCTCCTTTAGATAATTTACATCAGGTTTGGCCAACCCTCCCATCACAACCTGGATATTTGGATCGGCGTTCTTCACTCCTACACCTGCACCCATTGTATTTTTGTTACCGTCATAAAATGCCGAAAGATTTGCAGCGAAGTCTTTTCCTGAGCTGAATGCTTTCGGACCTTTCCACCACTTATCGCGTTCATTGTCGCACTCTATGTACTTTATAAGATTAAGTCCGATCTTAACCTTATTTACGGAATCATTATTCCAACGTGGCTTAGTATTTACACTCAATAGCTTTATATCAACATTTTTATTACTGCCATAGCGGGCGACAAATTGAAAAGCCACTTTAGCTTGTTCGACATATGAATTTGGATCTGAAAAACTCTTGCCATATTTAACAGGCACATTATCAGCGTCCCTTTGATCTTTTGGCCAGGTATCCTGCATCCATTTGGGAATTGTTTTTAAACAGGCTAAAACTTCAATTCCTTCCTTTTTACACCTGTCATAGAGTGCGTCATAATTCCATCCTCCACTTCCTGTAGGATTGAAAGTATAGCTCCCTTCTAATGTCTCCAATTTCTCCCAATCCATGTAATGTCTTATAGCCGTAAAAGATTTCATTGCAGTCAATTGTTGCTCGTTGATCAGCAATGAATTTTTAGCATCTTCAAAGTCCCATTCGAAAGCATTGACTCCAAATCCCTGACTCATTTTAATCTTTTTTGAAGGAGAAACATTTTGTGCCAGAGTAGGAAATGTAAAAGAAATAAAGAGAATTAATAATTTGGTCTTCATAATTAAATGTACACAGATCTGACGTTTTAAATAAACATTCCGTATAAAACTTTGTTGTTTTAATTAACATACAATAAATTTTATGGAACAATTTAGATTGGAAGTAGCAAGAGATGGTCAAGGATATTTCTACGACGTACACTCTTTGGGCAACAATAGATACGATATATTTAAGGATGAAGTTCGAGTAGGTACTTTACAGATTGATGGTAAAGATCATCAGCACTGCAAAGCAATTGATTGCGAAATAGATTTACCACTTATGAATTCAATTAGAGAAGGAATTATACTCCATGAAGATGTCTCCTACTAAGAAAGTTGTTATTGTTGGCGGAGGGTTTGCCGGGTTAAACCTTGCGAAAAAGTTGGCCAATCATGATGCCTATGAGGTTACTTTGGTAGATAGAAATAATTATCACTTTTTTCCACCATTGCTGTATCAGGTCTCAACTGCATTTATAGAAGCATCTAACATCAGCTACCCATTCCGCAGGATGTTTCAGGGTAAAAAGAACCTTACTTTTTTTATGGGTGGATTAACTAATGTTGATTCGGCTAACAATCTTATAGAAACTGATAACGGTTCTTTGTCCTACGACTATCTGGTGCTTGCCATGGGGACTGAAACGAATTACTTTGGAATGGAAAATGTGAAAGCAAAGGCTTTACCGATGAAAACCATTGATGATGCATTGCAGATGAGAAATCACATATTGCTCAGAATGGAAGAGGCAGTTCGGGCAAATAATCCCAGGGACAAAGAAAGGCTTGGTAATGTTGTAATTGCTGGTGGTGGGCCTACTGGTGTTGAACTCGCAGGAATGTTTGCCGAGATGGCTACTAATATAGTTGCGAAGGATTATCCATCTTCAAAGAGCGGTCAGGGAAGAATTTTTCTTGTCGACAGTGGAGACACCCTCCTTGGCCCCATGAGTGTAAAATCTCAGAATGAAGCTTATAAAGTTCTAAGCAAATTAGGGGTAAATATTGTTTTGAATACGGCTGTGAAGGATTACCAGGATGATCAGGTAATTTTAGGTAGTGGAGAAATAATAAATGCTGCAACATTAATTTGGACATCTGGGGTAATTGCGAAAGCTGTTCCGGGTTTCCCTGCGGAAGCTGCCGGGCGTGGCCGTAGGTTGTTAGTGGACCAGTTTAATAAGCTTCAAAACTCTGCTAATGTTTTTGTGATTGGTGATCAGTGTATGCAGATGACTGATGAGAAATTTCCAAATGGACATCCACAACTGGCCCAGGTAGCGATTCAGCAGGGTAAGCTTTTAGCGAAGAACCTGCTACAAGCGGATAAGGGGGAAGCGATGACTGCATTCCATTACAATGATAAAGGCAGTATGGCAATCATTTCCAAATTTAAAGCAGTAGTTGACCTACCAAAAGGATTCTTTAAAGGATTTTTCGCATGGGTGGTTTGGCTTTTCATTCATATCATTCCAATTGCAGGATTTAGAAATAAAGGAAAACTTGCATTTAACTGGTTCTGGAGCTTTGTGACAAATGACCCTACGCTCAGATTGATAATTAGACCGCAGAAGGAAGCTAAGAAAGTTTAATTACTATTTCGCAGTACTTAGAACCAGTACCCAATCGTTGGTACCTCCTTTTGTTGGCGGACTAAATTTCATTTGAGGAGTTTTTGTGTTTTTTGTCACTGAGCTGAAAGTGCCATTTCTTGGATTGAACCATTTCGAGTATAAAGACGACCCTGTGATTGACGATGTTTTTACAATCAAGTCTTTGCCTGTAGGCGTATAAATAAATGCATAATGACCGTCTGATGCCCTTGTGGCAGCACAATATTCACTTGTATTTGGATTTTCTCCTATAATTAATGATTGATCGGGAACCCTGTCCAGATAACTTTCAGAAAGCATTAGCTTCTTTACATAACCCATTTGAGTAGCACCTGGAAGATCCATCGCTTCCTTCCAAGACCTTTGTGGTGCATTTACTGGTTCTCTACCAGGCGCATAGAATTGCCATATGGCATGACAACCATAAGTATGCCCAAATGCCCCTGCAAATACTTGCCAGTAAGCCAACTTGCGAATGTCATCAGCAATTGAAAATCCATTACTCTTCCAGTCAAAGCATATCGGGTGATCTTCATAGAGAGGTTCTCCATCTATCACAGGCTTCGTAGGATTTAAATTATAGTCATGTGTGATTTTCTTATAGTTGGTACCGTCTTTACAATGCCCAGTCTGAAGCATGTTGAAATCCAACCATTTCTCTGAGTGAAACCAAGTGGAAGATCCTCCATTCTCTTTTGGCTGAGGATGATAAGTCATAAGCGCTTTGTCATATCCTCCTACCCCTTCAACAATTCCTTCTGCTAATGCGTTCCAAATTGCAACATCGCTCTCATCGCGGGGATTGCGATCGCCTCCTAATATCCATATGATGTTCTTTTGGTTTTTATACCTGTTCCCTAAAAAATTTCCATATGTCTTAATATTTTGAGTATTGAAGATTTCAGGTCCTTTACCCCAGGTACTTTTAAAAACTTTATCTGCCCAGGTAGGCAAAAGTCCGATGTAAAGCCCTTTACTTGCAGCGAGTTGGATAACAGCGTCGACATCTTTAAAGTAATCTTCGTTTAACTTAGAAGGATCATGATCTTTCATCGGCGTATGGCCCATAGCGTTAGGCTCATCTATTCCATCTAGTTCCGCTAAAATAACTGCTTGTAATACGGAGAATCCTTTGCTTTTCCGGTTCTCCATATAAAGATCAGCTTCTTTAAGTGTGAGTCTGTGAAATAACTCCCAAGCTGTATCACCAAGATAAAAAAAAGGCTTTTCGTTTTCATAAACCAGAAAACGTTTATTTGCTGATACTTTAAGCGCTTGCATGTTATAGTTCTTTGCCAAAGAAGTTTGCGCGCTGCTATTATCTGCTCCGAGAAAAAGTAAAAGAAGCATGGCAGATACTAGAACTTTCATAGGTGGTTTATTTGGTCATCTAAAAATAGTAAATAAAATAGCAAAGTTAAATCGCGAAAACTTTTAATTGCCTCAGCTGTTTGGATATATAAAGAAAAAATAAATATTATGGGATTGATAAAAACAGCTTTAATAGGCGCCGCAGTATACGGAGCTATTAAATATATTACAAAAAAAGATGGAGTAACAGGAAAATCTATCGTTGATGATTTGAAAGATAAAGCTCCGGAATGGATTGATAAAGCCAAATCTTATAAGCAGGATGCAGAAACGCGTTACAATAATTTCGCAAACGAATATCCTGAATAATAAAGTTTCAATAGCAATTGGACCTTCTACAGGTTCAATTGCTATCTATTAACAATTCTAATGATGCCTCTTCTAGTATAATACGTTTAGACACCCCCTCTGCCGATTTCCATTTAATTAGCCTGATCATACCTTCTCCAATTTCAATTCCCGTGATGTCACCATCACTGTAACAACAACAACCACTATTAAAATAAGTGTTCTTCGAATGCTCTATTCTAGGACTGCTTTCCCCACTTATATTTCCCGCCAGCAGCTCAGCTTCAAGTTTTTGAATTGTCGCGGTATCTCCATCAAGTTTCGCCTTATTGAGCTTTAAATACACCCGTTCCAAATGGGTTAAGGAATTAAAGACAGGTTGGTGAGTATGACCCGTAATCAATGCAAGATTTGACTGTTTAGCTGTCCAGGAATACATTATTGCATTGTGTGCAGATTTTAGTTGATTGTCGTAAGCTGGTGTATTGGGGTTAATCCTAAGAAACGACTGCAGAGGAGCCCAAACATTGGATACGAACCATTTGCTAAACCAATTGCCATCACTCTGCAAATCCCCTTGATGGCCATGAGTAAGAAAAATTGACAAGGGTGTACCTAAAATAGATAGTCGAAAAAGGGCACCTTCATAAACTCTAATTTGCTGTCCATAAATCCTGTTAAGTTGAAACCAAGCCAGTGGATCATTATCCCAATACAAGTCATGGTTGCCAAATAGCTTTATAAAAGCCTTTCTTTTAATAAAGCGTTTTTCAGCTTCAAAGGTGGCAGCGTTAGTTTTTAAAACACCGAACAACTGATTTTTCCATAGTTCTTCACTATCTCCCAAGTTACAATAAAGGTAGTTTTGCTGATCATAATAATCCAGTGCAGCCAGGTATGTAGGTTCGGATAACGTGAAATCATCGCTATTATTTCTTGTGCCTTTATGTTGATCTGAAAAAACAATCACCTTATCATCGGCCTTAAGATCAAGAACTAGTCCTCTTTTACCAGGATCTTTTTGAATTCGGTTATAAAGGGCAGTTAACGCTTCATGCACCCGTATTGAGTCGGGTCTAGAGCTGTATTTATTGGCCAGTCGGATCACTGTTCCGGAAAGTAGTTTTTGTAAAAGTTTCCGCATATTAGATTACTATGGAATGCTGTAAGATGTAAATAAAATTCTTTAACTTTGCTAATATTCTAAGTCAATCTAAACATCAGGCTAGCGACAGGGTTAAAAGCATGGAAAAAAAACATTTGCTATCCTCCGGACTATTGGAACTTTATGTACTTGGTGATACTGGCCCTCAGGAAACTATTCTTGTGGAGGAAATGCTGTTAGTTTATCCTGAAATCCAAGACGAGCTTAATTCTATAGAACTGGCTTTAGAGGAGTTAGCAATGAATAATGCAATTGATCCTGATCCTATAATCAAGCCATTCTTATTAGCAACGTTGGATTTAATGGCAAGGGTTGGTGCTGGTGAAAAACTAATAGCTCCCCCTCTCTTAAGCAACGAGTCAAGAATAGAAGACTACCTTCCATGGATTAATCGGGACGACATGAAAGTTCCTAGTGAATTTGACGAGGTCTATGCAAAGATTCTTAACCATGACCAACAGGGAATCACCGCTATAGCTTGGATAAAGACAATGGCGCCACAGGAAGTTCATAGCCACGAGTATGAAAAGTTCCTGATATTAGAAGGAAGTTGTTCGATTCATATTGAGGATGAGGTTTATGATTTAGTTCCAGGAGATTATTTGCAAATTCCGCTTCATAAAAAGCACCATGTATTAGTAACTTCGACTATTGCCTGCAAAGTTATTCTTCAGAGAATAGCCGCTTAGAAATCAAATTTTACTCTGGCACGGATTCCCCATTCTGACACTATAGGGTTATCCAGATACGAAAACCGTTTCACAAGGTCTACCCTTAGAATCTTAAAGATATTACTTACGCCAACGCTACCCTCCATATAAGGTCCTTTGTTAAGAGAGTTGGTAATTGGTATGCCATTCTCATTCCTTACAAATTGAAGTGTTGAAGAATTAGCCATTGGGTTATTCTCATCTCTTAAACCACCATACAACCCTTTGAAAGACATAACCTCTCTTAACTTCAACTTATTAAGTAGAGGGATCTTGTTAAAGAAAAACCCATTAAAGTTATGGTCAATGTTGATGCTCGCATACCGATCACTCACAAACTCAAGGAAATTCATGAGGTTATAAGAATTCAGCTGATAGGCATAAGTTTGATTTGCACGATGTATGGATAAGAGTGGAAAAGGAACTTTTCCAATAATATAAGATCCTTCCAAAGTAACATCGGTATAGCCCAATTGTGATAAATAAAGCCGCTTGTCTATACTTGCCAAGAAATTATGGTAACTATACTCTCCCCCAACAAGTCCTTTTATACCAGCGGTATAACGGAAATTGTAAGTTGGATATTTATCGATGATCGGAGTACGATATACTTTCCCCTGATAAAATTTTTCATGAGGGGCATAACGCAAGGTTAAGGAGACTTCTGAAGTGCTAATGTTATTATTCCTGTAAAACGGCGTATTGTCGAGCCCTGTGAAGTATAATGATCCTGCTGGGCTTTGGTCCCATTTACGTAAACCAAGCGTATATGAAAAGTGATTCTCAAACTCTTTAATGTAATCAACACGGTAGAAATCATTATACAACATCATGTTGTTCTCTCCGCGTTTAAAGGAAAGCAAGAAATTGTCTTCCTGAACAAATTGTAGCTCTTGTCCGGGTATCTTAGTATCTCTTTGAAAGCTGGCCCGGACAAAGTTTTGTGGAAAGGCATACACCGATTTATTATTTAGCGAATAGGTAGCACTTAAGAAATATTTTAATTTTTGATCCGTAAATCCATATGCACCATAGGTCTCAAAGAAGTAACGTTTGCTGAGCGCAGGGGTAGTTCTACCGCCCAGTCTTAACCTAAATCCTTCGACACCATTGAAGCTATAAAATGTATTAACCGGACCAACTTCGAAGGGTCCAAAATCTTTGTAACCAGCAAACAATAAGGTAACTGCATCCATTGTT
>Ga0247814_10001772_pt1 | contig 12390 bp, 14 predicted proteins | sample UWRJL179409R1_FD_179947 | JGI IMG/M metagenome (GOLD analysis project Ga0247814, IMG submission 179947) | Plant litter microbial communities from Arlington Agricultural Research Station in Wisconsin, United States - UWRJ-L179-409R-1 | ecosystem: Environmental > Terrestrial > Plant litter >...
TGCCTTGCTGTGTTTTTTCATATTGGTCATCAGCTCCTGCAACACGTCAAAAACTTCAATCTTGCACTTACCTTCAACTTTTTCCCATAATTCTTCTTCATTGCTAACGATCAGGATTTCAGTTGCTGATGAAGAATAAGATTGCAGCATTTCGGACAGTTGTTCTGCATAGTGCTCGTCGGGATTTAAGTCTTTTTCGTAAGAAATATCGCGCGATACATTATAGAGGTCTTCCAGCCTGTCCAATAATTCTTCCTTATCAAAAACGGGCCTGTTCTCTACCTCAGACATCACATGGTAAACCTTATTGGCTACCCTGTCGTGAATTTTCTTCACGTACTTAAGTTCGGTATTTTTCACTTCCAGCTCCTTTTCCTGTTGCAGGATCTTCCGTTTTTTTCTGGACCACAGATAACTGAGGATGAGGATCAATAGCAGGATACACAGTGCGAAAGACTGCACCAAAATGCTATTTCTCTTCTGAATATTTTCTGCTTGCGACTTAAGGAAATCTGCTTTATGTTTTTCAGTTTCATAGCGTATCAGTGCAAACTGGTTTTTGGCTGAGCGTCTTGCACCCTGCAGGCTGTCATCAAGGCGTTTGTAACTACTAAAATATTGTTTTGTTTCTTTCGGTGGACTCAATTCAACCAAAGTCTGTAGTGCAGCCAATCGATCATCCGCACTGTTGATCTCATTAGCTAATGAGAATCTTTTGTTGGCATAAATCAGTGCAGAGTCGATACTTTTTGCAGCATAATATTCGGACAAATGCGTATAACTTGAATTTTGTCCCCATAAATCTTTTTCCTCCTGGCGGATTTTTAATGCCTTGAGATAGTCAGGCACTGGATTATAACCATGATTTTGAAGCCATTTAGTGTATGAGATATTAGTCAGCATCCTGGCGTACTCTTTCTTATTGAGACTGGGAACTTTCAAAATCTCCTTATATATTTTTAGAGCAGAGTTATAGTCTTTGGTCTTTTGATAAGTGACAGCTTTATTATTCAGGTATACACGGGTGTCCAATGAATCTTTTGATAATGAAATTGCTGTGTCGTAAAAATCAAGTGCATTCTTATAATCTTCCAGCTTGTGCGTTACAATGCCAAGATTATTTAGGTTGGAACGAATATAGACACGCTGATCTTCTTTATTTTGGTCAAAATAAGAAAGTGCATTTAGTGCAATCTCCTGCGCCCCGAAATAGTCACCCTTATCATTGGAGATGATGCCCATACGAATCAAACTTTTCCCAGCCTGCAGACTATCTTTTTGCAGTAGAGACAAATCTTTAGCTTTATTAAAATAGAAAAATGCACTGTCAGACCTCCCCTTGTCCAGGTTTTCAAATGCTTTTTTATAAAATATGGTTTCACCTTTCTTTTCTATCTTGACCTTTTGTGTGCAGGAAAGAAAAAAGAGCAGAAATAATGAGAGAATGTAAGGATGTTTCAAGCGCTTAATTTTGACCAAATTAAAGGATAATTTTGGCGGTTCTTCCAATTATTTGACACTATTTATTTTAAAGCAACTGTTTCCTGCAAATTATTGGCGATAAAAGAAATAGGGCGGTTAAACCGCCCTACTCAAATTTTGGTCAGGAATACTCCTGATCGGTATGGAATGCTATCTTGGTGGAGGCGTCTGTCCGTGGTCGCCGCCTGTGTCACCATCATCCTGAGTAGTTGGTGGCGTATCACCATTATCATTTGTAGTAGAATTAGATGGGGAACCCAGTCCAAGAAGCATTGCGATTATAAGTTGAAAAAACATTAGTCAAAAATTTAGAATTGAAATACGGTGTAGTTCCCCACGACCATTCGTGGGGGCTGCTACGGTTGTAAATCAGAAGGCCTTCTGAAATTTTTGGGAAGTATGAGAGTTGAACGCGGAAGCTGATAACTGCTTCCCAAACCGGTCATGAACTACCGCGCCTTTCTCTCTTTATGAAATCTGTTTTGTACATTTAAACCCTGATAGCGAATCAAAGTCTGAACTGATTTCTTATGCAAACATAGGGGGATGTAATTGATTAATTATCAGCGGATTCCGGAAAAGCCGGAGATTCCGGTCAAAGTCCGGAAAAGCCGAAAAAAGTCCGAAAAGACCGTTCATTTTATATCTATGATAGTTTAAGAATGTTTAAGGAGTATAGAGAAACAGTATTTGCTGCTTATAAGAAAAAAGAAGAGCAAGAGGACCTTTCAATTAATTTACAGCACCTCAAGCCCTCTAAATTGAGAGATGAAAGTCAGATCGTTTACCATGAGAGACCACTACCTAAAGATGATGATACAATCAGATCATTTTTTGGATCAAAGGGTGAAAAAAATGATTACGAGCAGAATATTAACAATTTTAATATTGAGAAATTCAAGCCATTAATTAAATACCTGAATGGTGAGACAGCTATTACCGACGATAAAAATATTGAGCTCCTGGCTTGGTTGATTGATTTCAACCCCAGACCCTATGCTGCATGGAAAAAGAAAAATGTTTCAGATAATGAAAGTAGTGAAAAGGTCATAGATGTTTCCTCTACTACAGTGGAAGTATTTGACACTCAAGTTAAGGATGATAATGTTGATCATATTTCAGAAAAAGAAGAAGATGAGGATGATAATGGAAAGTTATGGGGTATTAAGTCTCTCTTATTAGATATCACTATTCTCTTGGTGGTTCTGTGTTTCCTATATATTTTACGCCCAAGATGTATGTATTGGGATGGTGATCAATATCAAACCATAGCCTGCGAACAAAGAGCTGATGGGATAATTGTAGTTAATCTAGATACTTTCAGACTAGAACACTTAAAAAGAATTAAAAATCCTGAATCAATTAAGCTGAGAGATATTGGAAAGGTTCATTATTCAACGATTGCGGGTGTGCCTGAATTTTACACGATGGGGGGCGAGAATCCAGCCGATACGGCTAAGAGATTATTACCTTTAAGCAGAGGCATGTATGAGAAATATATAAACAAGAAATAAACATCTCATTGCAAGCCTATTTTTGATCATCTAATCAATCCAGAAAATTTAAACAATTGAACCAAAATGCCGAAAACGCTCCTCAAGACATTTTACCTTCTAGTTGCAATCTCCTGCCTCCTACACTCATGCGCTCCCTCCGAAGAAAAGTTAACCAGGGAAGATTTTGAGTATGTGAACAGACAGCTTTCGCCTAATGGGAAGTTCTATATTTACGATTATTCCAAGTGGGGACCTATGGCCTGGAGTTTAGAGACCAAGGGTACTCTTTTGTTGAAAAAGAATGAAAGGTTTGCCCTTGATGCCGGAGAAGTAATTGATGGAGAAGTAGCTGCATGGTTATCTCCTGACACCCTTCTTGTTTTCAAACAGGTGAAAGAAAACGGACTCTTGGACTTAGCGCCACAAGGCATAACATTTAAGAACTATGATGGTCTAGTGATCAAAACAGAAAGATACCTTACTGGCGGAGGAGGATCAGGATACCTGGATTGCGATTCTGTCGAATTTGGTAAGCTTTCAATCACCTTACATGGCATCAATGATGAGGTAAAAACAATTAAATACCCAATGGGCCACATTACCACTACTACCTACCTTGGGATGGTTGACAAAATTCATGTTGAATGGTATACAGAAAGCAATAACTTCACCCTAGATAAAAATTCAGAAACTATAGAATCAAATAGCTATACCTACACACTCACTAAAAAGTTACCATCTAATCTTTTCGACCGACCTGGTATTTATCAAGATTACTTACCGTATTTGCCAAAACGGAAATAGCATGGTGACAGTCTTCTGTAATCTGGTGTTAGGATGATTAGCGTTTTCCGCCAAAGTTGCCTGCCTGATATAACGAAAATATTATAAAATGGTAAAACTGAGAGCATACGTATTTTACCAATGATAATAACAAATGAACGCGAATAGGTAGTGATTAAAACTTTAGTTGTTCACCACTACGATCAGTATCGCGCCCATCATTACAAATAATCTTCTAAGCAAGCTTATACTTCCCTTATCGCTATTTCAACATATAAATGACCTCTCACGGTTTGCTTAATCTCATAAGACTTTATTTTAAATATGGCACCGTCACGGAATAATACTTCATATTCAGGCTTCTTGTCACTTCCAATAAAATTTGGTCCGTATGCAGAAATCTTATTGATTCTCTTACCGGCTTTTCCTAATGCTTCAATTAGGAAAAGTACAGGTATTTCGTCATCTTCCTTAGTGAAGTATTGGAAATTTATTACATCATTATTTTCACTTGTGGAGGTGAACCCCCACTCAGTTATCAAGGTATTTTCAATTAAAGCATTTTTATATTTTTCCAAAATTGACAAAGAAAGGGATGTTCCTCTATACAATTCTCCTTTAAACGCATCAGGAATTTTTGATAATCCAGAATTAAGTAGGCGATGATAGTCCCTATTAAACCTAGATAGTTTTAAGAACTTACCTTTCACTGACCGAAGTGATGTATTCAAATCACCATATGATTTAAATGAAGTATAGTAATGGATTGCTGCCAATTCATCTATATTAAGTTGCTTATAGAGGGTATCAATATGAAACTTGATAAGTTTACGTTTAATTTTTTTTATTTCCGAATCCTTAATAAAAGGTCGATTTGGATTTTGAAGGATTCTAGTATTATAAAATGGTATTCCATTATAAAAATGGGTTAATATCAATACATATGAGAGAAAGGGAATTCGCGTCATATCAAATTTTCAATAGATTTATCGTATCTAGACTTATAAAAGGTCGTCCGTATTCAAAATCTCCTTTTTCTAATACTTTATTTATTAATCTATATATTCCTCCCGCTGGTATATCATGAAAGGTTATTTTTTTATTCGCCAATGATTCATCATTGGGATTTATATCCAAAAGATACTATGTTCCATCCTCGTCCAGCTGTTATTTTTGTCATTCCAGAAAGATAAGAATACATCTTTCTGATAAAGATGCTTACTTATATCCGAAACATTTATCGATAAGCTCTTTAGGTCAGACACGCGCAATGCTAGAGGAATGATTTTCGAATCGCGCAAATAAAATTGTTCGCCTATGGGTAAAAAAAATCCTTTATTGTTTTTTGCAATTGTGTACAAAATATCTTGGCCAATATGTTCAAAAATTACATTACCAGAATTATCTTTAATGCCTTTATCTACAGGCTTCCAACTTCTGCCGTTCAAAACGCATAAGTAAACGTCATTTTCATCTTTTGGTATATGAATTTTTATCCTTTTCAATGTATTAATGTAATCGTCTGTTACATCTATGAAATTTATTTCATTTAGTCTACTATTTGAATTGGAGTCTGCCAAATCTTCCTTATTTGCGAAAGTCTCGCGGTACACTTTTGCGAGATTCATATCTTTAAATGGGAGGTGATTGGGTATGGGATTATCATACGCGGCATTCATTGGTACAAACTTACCATTTGATAAAATGCTAAGCCAAGAATGCCCACCATAATTAGAATTTGCCTAGTTAGGAGTAAACTCTATACATACTGGCACGCCTAATGATCTTAACGTGCTACCTACAAATGCATTTAGATCATCACATCTTCCACCCATAATATTTTCAATCTGTCGCATTGTCAATCGACCAGGATAAAATTTAAGTTCGTTATGTATATACTTATATTTATTCTTCATTTTATTGTTAACGATCCCAGCAATGTCAATAACCGTCAATGATTTATTTGAAGTGTCTATGTTCCGCAAATTCTCCTCAAACAATTGTTTTCTGGATATGGATAGAGGTTCCTGCCTAACTCGATATGGTAGTATAAATTCTTTAAATTGATTAAAACTTAGTTTCCTCGCCCAAGGCAAATTCCATGCTTTAAAAGCGTAATCAATATTCTCAATCAGATCAGAAGATGTTATAACACTACAATCACTGACGAAGCTATTTAATTCAAATCGGACATTCGTCTTAGATGCACTCTGAAAATTGAAAAAAGAAATATCTATTCCTTCCCCATTTAGGGTGACAGGAAAAAAATCATGATTTATAATTCGACCTTTATCATCCTTTGGTACATAAGAGTAGTATCCCTTTCCAGGCATATTTGAAATTAAAAACTTAGCAGCCTTTAACTTTAAGCTATCTTGCTCATTTTTAGAGTAATGGTAAATTACCTTTAAAAGCTCACTTTTGTTGGCAGATGTCTTTTCCAATGCATCTGCCAACTTATTCTCATCAGACCTATTTTTTAACTCTGACAAATTGCAAGCAGAGAAAATGAGCAAAAAAGAAAATGATAATAATTTTATGTAGCTGCCATGATTATTCATAGATCGCTCCAAAGATTGTTATAGGTTCGGTAAAACATTCATTAGATATAAAATGATCTCTGACCATCAAGCGATCCATCTTCCAAAAAAAATCTTGAAATCCATTTTTTCCCAGAGTTTTCTCATTAACTCTATTAATAATGCTATAAAAAAAAGGAATATTTAATTTGATAGTTTTTCGGCCACGCATAAATTTATAGAAATTACATGTTTTTACGAAATCAGTATTATTGAGATATTGAACTACATTATCGCCATCTAATTGTGTTACTTTTTCCACAATCGTACTGTCGTTATTAACTAATTTTAATTCAACTATTAGATCGAATGAAACCTGTTTGACAGAATCTACTGGAGAATTCAATTGATCCCTTAATGCTCGGCTAAACTCTTTTTTAACATTTGCCGGTAATCTTAATAGCTGGGCATTCGCAACATTTCCAAAAAATATTGCCGATATAATTACTATGATGTATTTCATATATTTAATCTCTACAGTCAATTGCTGTGCCTTTTCCATTTCCTGGCACAAATCTCATAAAATTTGCAATACTAGCTTTGACTTCATCTTCTGTTAGGGATGTTTCAGTTTTGTCTGGATAAATTATTCACTGTACTGGGGAGCATCCGTAGTTGATGGATCTACTCCTGACCAAGCTTTGCCCTTCTTTTTGCTAAAGCAATCTCAGCATCTGACGGAAGAATGTCATTACCTAATTCCTCAATAAAAGACCTCAAATTTTCCCCAACCTTTATAGGCCACAGTTCATTTCCTTCAAGTCCCCAGTCATTCGATTCATGATCCCAAAAGTAAACTGCGTTTCCTGATCTCTCCATAAAAAGCAAATTATTGCCATCATCTAAAGCAGCGATCACAAAAAGTTCATCTGGTATTCTCCCTACTTCGTCTATGAAATAGCCAAAACCATACTGATTAACAAAATCAAGTACTCCCTTCTCAGGTAAAGTCCCAACGTCTTTTCGACATTGTCAATCATTGATTCCGTAAGTTCAAATTGTCTGTCTTTCTCGAAGGAATATGCAAAACCATCTAATTCTTGAATCTTATGAATTATAGCCATTTCGAATATTAATGAATTGATTTCTATGATTGGCCTTTCAGTACCTCCTCCATAGATAGTGGTGGTAAGCCACTTTTTTCTCTCTCCTTATTTAATAATTGTAAACCTATAGGTGATACGAATGTAACTTCGCCATCCTTTTTTGCTAAAGCAATCTCAGCATCGGACGGAAGATTGTCATTGCCTAATTCCTCAATAAAAGACTTCAAATTTTCTCCAACCTTCATAGGCCACAGTTCATTTCCTTCAAGTCCCCAGTCATTCAATTCATGATCCCAAAAGTAAAGTGCGTTTCCTGCTTTCTCCATTAAAAGCAAATTATTGCCATCATCTAAAGCGGCGATCACAAAAAGTTCATCTGGTATCCTTCCCATAAACGTTTCATGATAATAATTCAAATCCTGATAACGATCACCTGAAAAACCTAAAAAATACTTAACTGTGAAATTAATTCCGTTCTTATTATAAGACTTTCCAGAAAGGTCGGCAACTTTATAATTAAAGTCTTGATCAAAAATCTTTTTATCCATCCAGCGCTTCCTGTTCTGTTAGCGGCGGCAGACCATTTTGTGCCCTGGTCTTATTCATGAGTTCCAGCATCTTAGGGCTAATAAATGTCATCTTTACCTTACTCTTTTCGGCCGGCTTCGATATGATTTGCTGTAAGCCATCGATAAATGCAGTAAAATTCTCAGCAACCAAGAATAAGTCATTGCCGATATCACCTTCATGATACCAATAGTAGATTTTCCCAAAGGACTTTTCTTCCAGCGAATATAAAAATATATCTCCGGATACACCATCGCATAATGGGAAAAACCTGATTGATATCTGTTCGGGTATACTATAAGTTTTGATGATGTTATTGATCGAATTTTTGCCATCGCCAAATCCAAAAAACCTGCCTACCGGACAAACTGGATCTTCCTTAGTCACTACGGGTGGCAATTCGATCGGGATAATAACAACTTCGCCGGTGAAATAGCCAAAACCATATTGACTTACGAAATCAAGTACTTCCTTTTCAGGTAAAATCCCAAATGTCTTTTCGACACCGCTAATCATTGATTCCGTAAGTTCATATTGTCCTTCCTTTTCGGAAGAATAAGCGAAAGCGCCTAATTCTTGAATCTTATTGAGTGTAGCCATTTAGAATTAATCAATACCGTTATAAAGTATCTCTGCATCTTCGTCATCATCATCTTCTTCAGTGTCATAGAGTTTTTGCAGGGCTTCTTCTAAATTAGCTGCAACAAATTCCAGTCTATATTTTTCGAATTCATCTTCAGTGTCAGGAATAATTAATTCATCATCATGAACTTCAAACTTTTGTTCATGATCCCAATAATAAATTTTGGGTTCGCCATTATCAACATTTCTATAATCCAAACACATGAAATCTCCACCCCCGTCACCTGCAAAAGGATAAACATCTTTTGGCAACTTATCCTTTATATCCTCATAATCAGTGAGAATATTATACTCGTCATCCAAATTAAAATTTAATAATTCACCAAATGATTTACCCACTAATAATTCAGTATCAAAAGTGTTTGGAGATGGAGTTCCGTTATTAAATTCCCTGATCAGTTTTAGCAAAGACTCTGGGAACTCTATCCCAAACGACTGCTCTACAGTTGCTATATAATTTTCTTCTTTTAATTTTTTAACAAAATTCCAATTCATATTTTTGTAAATTAACGTATTCCTCCACCCCAGATCGAATTTCCACCAGTATGACCAGTTTGACCATGAACCGTTTTGTCTACTAATTGCATAACTCCTGTCTGTTCATTATGATCCCAAGTAAGTCCTTCTATCCTAGGTTTATTTGCTGCAATATCTTTTAATTGTTGTTCAGTAAAGTTCTTTGCAATTTCAGGATTCTTTGCGATCTGTTTTTGAAGTTGCTTAGTACAATATACAAACTGTTGTTTATCGGCCAACTTTAATTTTGAAGCAGGAAGCTTCAATGTAAACTTAGATTTAAAAGTTGGAAAAACACCAGTAACATTTCTCCCTTCTACTGTAACTGGTTTCCTTTCAAATGGAACACCTGTAACAGGGTGAGTTGTTCCTTCCAAGGCTTGATTTCTTGTCTTTAATGACCCATCTGCATTAAAATCACACCCATTATGAACCAGCACTCCATCTTCAGTAACAAAATAATTTTCATTATCCAGTACATCAAAATTGTAAACTATAGCGCTTTTACTAATAAATCCGATGTTCTTAATCCTTACTTTTTCACCGGTAATTTCTTCAAGCTCATCGGTAGCCTTTAACTCCTGTATCTCTTTCCAGTCATCTCCAACAAGGAAACGATGCTCTGGCGTTACTTCAAATATAGTTCCATTTTCCAGCTCTACTACAATCATATTCAATGTAGTACGGCGATGGGTTTCTGTAACAGGTTTCAATTCCCGATCACCGCTTACCCTATTAACGGTCCATAATAAGGTCCCTTCAGTAATATCCTCAATCTGCTGTAATCCATTACTGGTATGAACGAGCGTCCCAGCGGGGAAGCACACCAGCGATGCACCTTTGGCAGCGAAAATCGACAGTATTAACTCCTGGCCACTAGCTAATAATTTATCGGTGATACTTCTCTGGTCGTCTGTCCAGATATCGTACTGACCTTTATAAGCACCAAACATACCGAAGCCACGCATACCCCGGCAAAGCCAGCTCATCTTACCGGTCAATGATGCGGGATTGAACATCATGCCCATCTCTGTACGGGCAACAGCCATAAATTCCATCCCAGCAGCCTTGATTCCCTGACTGCCCAACGTTCCCGCCATACTGCCCATTCCCCTGCCTGCTAAAAACCCGAAGGCAAAATTGGCAATATGTCCTACATTGTTCATCGAGGTACTCATCATGGCATCCCAAAAAGTTTCTTTAATATCAATCAAGGCACTTTCTGGGGGACAAGAAAGCTGACTCTGACCAACTACTAATCCCTGATTATTATTGATGATCAGATTGGGAGAAGAATTAATCCATACCCTTGACGCTGCATTGGTTTTGCATTTTAGATAACCTGCTCCTATAGCAAGCAGTAAAGCACCACCAATTATCGCTGCCATGGCCCAGCCTGCAACAGGCACAGCTAGTAAGGCAAGAGCAGCAACCAATAATCCTGCAATAGCTCCGGCCATAAAAGCCATACTACCTAAACAAATAAACACATTGGCTTTCATTGTATCGGCTGTTGTTGCGGCAAGGTTGCCGCTAAAAGTAGCGTCAGTCTGACTTGTTACTTTCATCTGCTTAAACATGGCACCCTTAGGGCATACCAGGTAATGCTTTTCCGTTAACCACTGTAAGTCCTCATCCATAGTCTATATATTTTCAAGATGAAGGTATAAGTCTGATTTGTAATCGTTATTTAGCTGCTCAAATACCTGCATCTCCGCAGCCATCAGAACACCTTCATGATTATGCTTAAAACTGGCCTTGGTATAATGTTTAATATCAAAATCTTTTTGTCCGGTCACTTTAGCGATCATGTTAGTATCCAGCTTTCGCTTCTCATCCAGCGTGGCTTCGGCAAAAATGGTGTACCCATCCTCAGTTCTTTCGGAAGTAAAAGTCTGATTGAGTGGGATGAGAAAACCGATACCCATACGGTCACGACCCAAAGTTTGCTGGTGATATTCTACGCCATCTGCAGTAGCTTCATAAGCATACAGGAATAGATGCATGAAATGCGTATTTGAAAGATTTTCCAATAATTCTACAGGATTTGAAAGTTCCCGGTCCTTATGCCTGATTACTTCAAAAGCAGCAATAGGATTGGTTTGCATGAGTTCTTTCTTTAACTTGTCCCATTTCGACTTTATCTCGGGCATGTTTAACAAGCCTTTGATTTCACCGCTGCTATTTACGCACAGGTGCTGCCTGTTATAAATATAGGCCAGTTTGTTTACATATTCTATCAGTTGGAATGTATTCGGATCATAATATTCGGTCAGTTTGACTTCCTCTTCCTCAATTATATATTCCTGCAATTCAGGCTTGATCGCATTTTGTCCGTAATGGCCCAGCACATAAGTTCCTGTTGTGGAGAAACTGTCCATCATGGTGAGCATCTTCACATTACCTTTTACAGTAAGCGTATATCTATTTTCAGAAAGCTTAGTCATTGTTTAGGAATTAATTTTGACAGGCTTACCGTCAATGAAGGTCTTGCTGCCAACTATATTTACGGATTCACTATTTAATTTGGCTGATGTTTCACCCACCATAAAGAGTTCATTCTTAGAAGTGATGGAAAGCTTTTCCTGAAATTCTATGCTGCCATTCTTACTTGGCGCCCCATCTCCAGTCAGCTTAAAATCATCCGCCGCCCTGATCTCAATATTTTTTGCCTGAATAATGATCTTGTCGTTTTCCTTATCCATGATGATCATCACATTGCCCGTTTGCAGTGTCACATTGTTATCGCTCGTTACGGTAATTGCATTGGTACCATCTATTGAAATATGGTTTAAGCCAGACCTATCTTTGAGCAGCATACCTCCGGCATCGTCCATCGTGAAGGTATGTCCGCTTTTTGAAGTTATACTTTTATTGTTATTGCTACTACTGCCTCCGCTACCACTTTTACCGTGAAAAACCGATCCTAAAACAATTGGTCTGGCAATATTACCCTCTTCAAATGAAACCAATACCTGGTCACCGATTTCAGGTATAAATACCAGTCCGCGGTTTTTACTTACACTCTCACTGCTCCCGGCGTCCGGCGTGATCACACGCAACCACTCGGTCACGTCATTGGTCTGGCAGGCCCATTTAAATTTTACCTTGATCCTGCCACTCCCTTGGGGGTCATCATTATCTACCACATCTGCCAATTGCATATCAGGATTTGGTCGCTCAAAATCATCTGCTGCCAGTCGCTCCGTAGTAGAAACCACCCCTTCGAAGGTATTTTGATAATGCCCACGCTCATCGATAGTATGAGATATTGAGGTG
>Ga0247814_10001773_pt1 | contig 12385 bp, 9 predicted proteins | sample UWRJL179409R1_FD_179947 | JGI IMG/M metagenome (GOLD analysis project Ga0247814, IMG submission 179947) | Plant litter microbial communities from Arlington Agricultural Research Station in Wisconsin, United States - UWRJ-L179-409R-1 | ecosystem: Environmental > Terrestrial > Plant litter >...
CCATAAATACCAAGACATACATAGCCAAAAAGGAGATAAGGTACAGCAGGCAGGCCCACCCAAAAATCTGCGACATGCGCTTTGTCGCGGCTGATGAAGTATTTCAGGATCTCAATATTAGCAATAAGGGCTACAAATATCACAGCTAATGCAATAACGAAATAATGCAGGATGGTTGCGTAGGTCTGTTTGGCATTAGCCTGCTTGGCATGACTAAAAAAGAATGGTTCTGCACCCAGCCGGAATGCTGTGATAAATATGCTCAAAAACATGGCAATCTTACATACAGCACCATAAATACCAACTTCACTATCGGCTATCTCTTCAGGCAGCAATTTTCCCAGCACAATTTTGTCCAGGTTCTCATTAACGATGAAAGATAAATTAGCTACCAGTATCGGCCAGCTGTAAGAAAGCATTTTCATAAAAAGCCCCTTATCAAAGCGCAACCTGATTTGTAAAAGTTCGGGGAGCAGCATCAATAAAGTAACCAGACTGGCAATCAGGTTCGAAATAAATACATAACCCACCCAATGAAAACGGTACCACGATGCAAACCATGCAGAAACTGCTGTATCAGATTTAATAATCCAGGGAATAACAAATAGAAAAATCAGGTTAAAACCTACAAAACACCCAATGTTTAAAAATTTGATCAATCCGTATTTAAAGGCTTTTTCATCCGAACGGATCTTCGCAAAAGGAATAACGCAGATGGCATCAACAAATAATATCCAGACAAAAAACTTTATATATTGCTGGTAATCCAGCAGCTGCGCTTTTTCACCATTATTTACCCATCCGGCAAGCGTATTTGAAAAAACAGAGGCCGTAACCAGAAATAACCCTGCAATAAAAGCAATGCACAGGAAGGAGTTGTTGTATACTTCCTGCTTTTTATCCTGATGTTTATTCAGGTACCGGAAATAGGTACTCTCCATACCAAAGGCAAGTACGGCATTGATTAGTGAAGCATAGCTGTACAGTTTAGTAAAAATACCATAAACATGAGTTGGATAAACCCGCGTAAACAGGGGTGTTAAAATGAAACTAAATACCCGGGATAAAACGGTACTAAGGCCGTAAACTGCAGTCTGACCTAAAAATTTTTTAATAACTGACACAGGGAGGGGTTAAACAGGTAACAAAAAACTATTTTTTTATGATTTCAAAATTACGATAGTTTTTCAGTTCACCGGGTGTTACTTCCACCTTTTCTATTTGGGATCTGTCCGGCCCTTCATTGCACCATTCCAGGAAAACTTCTAATAGGGTATCATCACCTTCGGCTTCGATATACAGGCTGCCATCTTTTTCGTTTCTGATCATGCCCCGCACCCCCATCTGGTCGGCTACTACTTTTGTGGTGTATCTGAAAGACACACCCTGTACTTTTCCTGTAATTCGTATTGCTATATGTTTCATGAGAATGTATTTGTTTTATCAGTAGCGTTTATTGTATTTTAAGCTGCCTTTGGCAGTATCAATGGTTATTAACCGGGTCAAACCAACCGCCGTATCTTTGCATTTGCCGTAATTAACTCATCGTCCAGGTTTTCTATCAAATTGACGCCCGGTGTTTTACCCTGCTCAAAACTTCCCAACTCATTCTCCTTTCCCAGAAAAGTGGCGCCATTTAAAGTGGCCCATAATAACAGCTCTTCAAATGCCAGTCCTTTTTGCTGCTGCAATACTCTCATTTCATCCAGTATACTTAACTGGTGATTGCTCGCCAGGCTGTCTGTGCCCAATGTAATCTTCACCCTCGCTGCCTTCAGCAGGTCTACGTCGGGCAATGTATTTTCAATATAGAGGTTTGCATTGGGGCACAAACACCAGTACAAATTAGGATGGATAGTAGCCGCAAAATTAAGATCTGCGCGGCTGGTATAGGTATTATGCACCAGTAAAGTCTTAGCTAATGGCGACAATAGCGGCAGATAGGTTTGCAGGGATGTCTTTCCCCCTGCTTCAAAAAAAGTAATGTCTAAACCAAGAAATTCATATAATTTTAAGAAATGACCAGTTTTGGATTCAAAAAAGGCATTTTCATCAGGTGTTTCCTGATTATGAATAGATATAATATCATCATCTTCCCCAGAGGTTAGCCATATTTCATTAAAAAGGCTTTCCGAAACCGAATATGGCGCATGCGGCACAATTGTCACCTTTAAAGGGGCAAAGCCATTTTTTATTTCTCCGGCATTTTTAATAATTTCTGCAGCCCTGCCGGGATTAAACCCCATCGCTTCAACAAAAGTATGGTAATAGATTTTACTTTGCAGCTTTACAGAACGCGAAGCGAGCTGGTTGGAAATATCCCCTACCGCCACAATACCATTTGCAAACATGGCAGTATCTGCCTTAAACATAGCAGCTTCAATTTCTTCCGGAGAAGCTGCCCGCTGCTGCATTACCTGCTGTACAAAACCAGGCAAACCTGTATGTTCAGCAATTTTACCATAAAGATGAGAAAGTTCGAGATGGCAGTGTGTATTAATCAGCCCGGGAATAAGGGCGCCGGAATAGTAAGTAATGTTTTCGAGCTGCAGTTCCTGAGCTTCCTGTGCTGTATAAACAGCAGTGATGGTCCCCTCTGCTGAAACCGCAATAACCCCATTTTTTAATGGAGCACTGCTTACCGGATAAACCCATGATGCCGAAAGATAGGATACCATCTATGCTGCTACCCTTTGTAAAACCACTTTACAAGGCACTATAGAGGTAACAGTTACAGTATGGCTTTCATGAAGAGGTATCTGGAAATAGTCACCCTTTGCTAATGAATAAATGCTTTCTCCTACGCCGATATCACAGGTACCCTCTACGATCAGGAACCGCTCAAATTCATCATCATGGACTTCCTGAGGTGCCATTTCTCTGATCCATACAATGGCGGTAATCATCTTATCCGTAACACCAATCAGCTTTGCAAATACATCCCCTGCATCTACAGGCAGAACCATATCAGCACGGTTTAGCCACTGATTGTAATCAGAAATCTTTGAAGCAGTTGTCAGTTCTGCCGGTTCTGCGGGAACCTCCCCGGCCATCATGCGATCCATATAATCGATTTTCGCCAATAAAAAAGGCCTGATAATTGGATCTGGCTCAATAGAATTAGCAAGTGCTATCCCTTCATGGACGTTACAGATTTCATTGATTTCCTGTCCGATCTGCTTAGGATACAACGAAAGCATTTTTTTTACCTCCGCATCATCAGCTGCATTGGAAAGCCCTAGAACATATAATTCCAATATTCCGGATGCTATAAATTCTTCTAACTCTTTCATGCCAGTACTGAACCTTTTAACTGTTTAATTGTTTTAATCTTTTCGCCCCTTAACTGATCTTCAGGGATCATTAATTTTTGCGCGGCGACTGCAAAGCTACAATTTTCAAAATAAATCAACTGTATAGCTGCCCTAATATCAGTACTTATTCCTGTTGTAAAACTATCACCCTCAGCACGCTGCCTTTCATGAAGATATGCTTTTATATCCGTAGCATAAACGAGATCTATACCCTCCCGGATTTCGTTATCCAACTGGTCTTGCGCAACGGCAACAGCACCAAACATAGCAGCGCCCCTTGCAATTTTCAGCATCCACGTAAATAACCGCTCTTTCTGCGGATCATAACTTAACCGCTCAGACCAGATCCTGCAGAATGCTTCTTTAACACAATCTTCTGCAAGCTTCTGGTTACCTAACGTCCGTGTAAGCACCCCTAGTACCGCAGGAGCGTATTTATTATATATATTATGATAATCATCTGGATAACCACGCTGAAATAAGACTACTATGTTTCTCTCCATATCATCCAGGGGAGAAGGACTTGCCATGGTATACTTGGTCATTATGGTTTCAATTTTTCTATAAAAATACTAAATTCCATTTGTCTTTGCCAAAAACATCCATGGCAGAAGAGTAAATCGAGGCTCTGGGGCGGTATTAAATTATTTTGGTAGTTTATGTGGGTATAAATTGATTACTTTGTAAAAAGAAATCAATTTTTAATTTTTCGTTATGTCTGATTCTACCACCCGATTAAATAAATACATTAGTGAAAGCGGCATGTGCTCAAGAAGAGCAGCAGATAGATACATTGAGCAGGGAAATGTAATTATTAATGGCAGAAAAGCCAAGGTGGGCGACCAGGTTTATTTTGGCGACCTGGTAACTGTTAACGGACAGACTATCGAACCCAAAGAAGTAGAAAATTCTATTTTGCTTGCTTTTAACAAACCTGTTGGCGTAACCAGCACTACCGAAGCTGGTGTAAAAAGCAATATTGTAGATTATGTAAACCACAGCGACAGGGTATTTCCTATCGGAAGATTAGACAAAGATTCGCAGGGACTGATCTTCATGACAAACAATGGAGACCTTGTTAATAAAATTCTTCGTGCGGGTAATAACCACGAAAAAGAATATATCGTTACGGTAAACAAAGCCATTACAGAGCAGTTTATCAGCGGCATGGCCAAAGGGGTTCCTGTGTTGGGGGTCATGACCAAAAAATGTAAAATCACTAAAGAAAGCCCGTTTATCTTTAAGATCACTTTGATCCAGGGTTTAAACAGGCAGATACGCCGTATGTGCGAGCACTTCGGTTACGAAGTAACAAAACTGGAACGTACACGTATCATGAATATCAGCCTCAAAGGTCTTCCTGTTGGAGAATGGAGAGAGCTTACACCAGAAGAAAATGAGGAGATCAATAAAATGGTCGCTAAGTCGAGTTCTGAGAAAAGCGCTGAACCAAGACGCGTGGTAAAAAAGGTGAAAGAGAAAAGTGTTGAAGATGATGACATGGTCAATGTAACGCCGAAAAAACCGGCCAGAACAAGACCAGCAGGCGCAGGTAAAGGCAGAGGCCCTAAACCTGATCGTGAAGACCGTCCGGAAAGATCAGAAAAACCAGGTAAAAAGGCGGGTTCTGCTCCTTACAGAGGTGCAAGCACTTCGTCGGCTGCAACAGACTGGTTTAAAACTAACGGCCCAAGTAAAAGACCGGTTAGACCTTCTAACGGAAAATCCGGCGCACCGGCTGGCAGAACAAAAAGCCCAAAAAGGTAGTGCCATCTGTAAGTCAACTCCTTACAAATATTGGGTGACTTATTTTTTTTAGGTACCTTTGCACCAAATGCTTACAATTACAAAAACTGATATCCGTTCATTAAGCCTGACAGAGCTGCAACAGCACTTCACGGAAATGAAAGAACCCGCATACCGAGCCAAACAGGTTTACCAGTGGCTTTGGGAAAAATCTGCCCGTTCTTTCGAAGAAATGAGTAACCTGTCTAAAGACCTCAGGAAGAAACTGGACGAGAATTATACCATCAACGTAGTTGAGGTTAACAATTCTCAGTTTAGTAATGACCATACGATCAAAAACTCTTTCCGTTTATACGATGGAAACATTGTTGAAGGTGTTTTAATTCCAATGGAAGAAAGGATGACAGCCTGCGTAAGCTCGCAGGTAGGCTGCAGTTTAACTTGTAAGTTTTGCGCTACAGGTTATATGGATAGAAAACGTAACCTTAATGCCGATGAAATCTACGACCAGGTGGTCCTGATTGATCAGCAGGCAAAAAAGAATTACAACGCCCCCTTAACCAATATCGTGTATATGGGGATGGGCGAACCTCTTTTAAATTATGCCAACGTAATGAAATCAATTGAGCGGATCACTGCTCCTGATGGTTTAAACATGTCGTATAAAAGGATTACCGTTTCCACTGCCGGCATCTCTAAAATGATCAGAAAGCTGGGTGATGATGGTGCTAAGTTTAACCTGGCACTTTCCTTACATGCTGCAGATGATAAAAAGAGAAATGAGATTATGCCCATTAATGAGCATAACACCTTAAAAGTATTGGCCGAAGCCTTAAAATACTATTTTGCAAAAACTAAAAACCCGGTTACCTACGAATATATTGTTTTCAACAATTTTAATGACGAGATACAGGATGCAATGGACCTTGCAAAATTCTGTAAGCATGTTCCATGTAAAGTTAACCTGATCGAATATAATCCTATTCAATTTGCAGATTTTATCAATGCCGAAGGCGATAAAATTGATGCTTTTGCCAATTACCTGAAAAGCCAGGGAATTAATACCAATATCAGGAGAAGCCGTGGTAAAGACATTGATGCAGCATGCGGACAACTTGCAGTAAAAGAACAGGCATAATTTCGGAATATTTTTAACCTTTATATTTCTTTCCGGGATTACATTGGCACATGTTCAATTTAAAAAGACTTGCCAGCGATTTTATAAGTGTAGTATTTCCCGACTGCTGTAATGCCTGCGGGGACGAACTCTTCCACGGAGAAAACCAGATATGTATCAACTGTCTGTTCGATCTCCCATTTACAGATTTTCAATATTGTCCTGATAATGCAGTTGCCAAACTGTTCTGGGGAAGGATCCATTGCGATCAGGCAATGGCCATGCTTTATTTCAGAAAGGCAAACAGGGTGCAGAAGCTGATCCACCAGATTAAATACCGCGCAAAAACAGATCTCGGTTTCACGCTCGGTACAATGCTGGGTGAGAGATTATCACAATCACCCGGCTATGCTAATGCAGAACTGGTTATCCCGGTGCCGCTTCACAAAAAAAAGGAACGGGCAAGAGGTTATAACCAGTGCAAATGTATTGCAGATGGCATTGCCTATTCATTGCAAATCCCTGTACAGACAGGGGCCCTTGTACGGCAGGTTGCCACCAGCTCTCAAACCAGGAAAAATAGGTACAGCCGTTTCGAGAGCATGAAATCTGTATTTACCCTTGCAGAGCCCGAAGCATTGTATGGTAAACATATTATTCTAGTTGATGATGTAATTACTACCGGTGCCACACTAGAGGCATGCGGACAAGTTTTGCTAGACAGCGGTATCAGTAAACTGAGTATTGTAGCCCTGGCATATACCGTTTAAAAAAGAAATTTTAAAAAATTAAAAAGATTTGAAACAAATCATCCGAACATGCGTTTATATATACGAGAGCGTTAATTTAGATGGTAAGCGTCGATATCTTCTTCATAGAAATATCGACGCTTTACTTTTTTATAGCCTCTCCGCATTGGGCGACACCTGTACTTATTTATTCTTTAACCCTTGATAAAAATCCTGATAACAGCTTTTTTATCTCTTCCGGATTAAATGGTTTTAGTACATGCCCATTCATTCCGCATTCTATAAATTTATAGTGATCATTCTTTAATGTAGAAGCGGTCAAAGCAATAATCGGCAATTCTTTATAATAAGCGCCGCTAATATCCCTCATAATACCCGTAGTCTCAAAACCATCTATTCCGGGCATTTTAATATCCATAAATACTAGATCATACTTTTCGCTCATCACTTTATCTATAGCTTCGTAACCATTTATAGCGGAATCGATTTCCAGTCCCCACTTACTTAAAATCCTTTTTGCAATCAGGATATTAATTTCATTATCGTCCACTACCAGGATTTTTTTACCCACAAACACGCTCATTTCAGTACCATTACCCAAATTTGAAGTTATCTCATTGGTTTTGCTGAAAGATATTTCAAATGAAAATGTGGTCCCCTCCCCTTCGGTACTTTCAACCATTATTTCTGCATTATGCATACTCAGCAGTTTCTTTGTAATAGCCAGCCCTAAACCCGTACCGCCATACTTCCGCGATATATCGGTTTTAGCTTGTGTAAAGGTTTCGAAAATATAACTTTGTTTATCTTTCGGTATACCTATTCCATTATCTTCGATTTCGAACCTGATTACCGAACAAAGTTCGTTCTGGTCTACCAGCATAATTTTTAGCTGTACTGTGCCGTCATCAGTAAATTTAATGGCATTACCCAGAAAATTCATCAGCACCTGGTATAACCGGTTTTTATCACCCAGAATATAGGATGGGATCCTCGGATCAAAAAGTAACTTTAGCTCATTTCTTTTTTTCTTCACATTAACCTGTAAAGAATTGATGATGTCATTGGCCAGGGTTTTCAGGTTGAAAGGAAAAACCTCCAGTTCCATATTCCCTGTTTCTATCTTAGTGAAATCTAAAATATCATTAATAATGTGCAGCAGGTTTTCCCCGGAAAACTTCAGGATATTAAGGTCATCGATCTGGGAGATTTTAGGATCGTTATCCAGCAACAAATGTGTCATCCCTATTACAGCATTTAAGGGAGTACGTATTTCGTGGCTCATCACAGAGAGAAACATTTCCTTGGCCTGGCTCAGTTTAAGTGCCTGCTCCTTTGCCTCGATCATCCCTTGCTCTACCTGCTTACGCTGCGTGATATCAGAGACCAGGTCTATCTGGCGTTCAACTGCACCCTTACTATTAATTATCGGAGTATTAGATACAGAAAACCAGATCGGGGTGCCATCCTTTTTTTCTCCCAGCACCTCTATTGTATATGATTCGTTGTTTTTACTTTTGTTTCTTGACGTGGTAATTAGTTCCTGATCATAATTTGGCGATAAAATATTCCCAATCTGGTGGCCCTTTAATTCTGCCAGTGTATATCCCGTCATTTTTTCCAGTGAATGGTTCACCCAGGTAGTGATGCCTTCATTGTCTTGTATGTTTACACCTGTATTGGTTTTACTTGCAACAAGCGACAATATCTGCAGTTCTTCTTCTGCCCGCTTTTTATCTGTAATATCCAGGATTATTTCTACCTCTGCATCAACATTTCCCTTTTCATCAAGTACTACCGTATTATATACAGACAGCCATACCTCGCGCAGGTCTTTCGTATAACCAAGTATATCAATCGTAAAAGACTGTCTCTTTTTTGTGAGGTTTCTCACCTCTGCAATTAGTTCAAGGTCGGTTTTCGGACCAATAATCAAATCACCAAGCCTTTTGCCTTTTACATCATCCAGGTTAAACCCGGTAATTTTTTCAAATGCTGCATTCACCCAGGTAACATGGTTATTTGCATCATTGATCACTACTGCATTGTTTACCTTGCTGGCTACAAAAGACAGTTGGGTTAGTTCGCTTTCCACCTTTTTACTGGCGGTAATATCGCGTCCGTAGGTATACCAGCAATCATTCTTGGCAACCATACTCCAGCTAATCCATCTTACCTGACCACTGCTGCTTACAATACGAAAATCAATATTAAACTCTTTCTTTTTATCTCGCAGGCCATCCTCCACACTGCGTATCAGACGGGGTATATCTTCAGGATAACAAACGTCCCACATTTCCATGCGCATGGCTTCTTCCACAGAATATTCCAGTACACGCGTTACTGCATCATTGATGAATAATATTTTGCCTTTAAAATCAAGTATGCAATGAATCTCAGGAGAAATCCTGGTGATATCAAGTAAGTCCTGGAAACGGGTTGCATTGGTAATTAGTTCCTTTTCCTGCTTTTTTAAGACCAGGTGTACAAGTACCTCCTTTGCCAGATTTTGCAGAATTTCTTTCTGAACGTCAGTCAATGCTCGGGGGACATGGTCAAATAAGCCCATAGTTCCTAATACATGTCCATCTCCGTCAATTAATGGTATACCTGCATAATAGCGTATACTCAGCCCGCCGGTTACTTCAGCATAATTAACAAAGCGCGGGTCTGAAATAGTATCATTAATCTCAAAAACTGCGTTGTTTCTAATGGTAAACTCGCAGAGGGAATTCTGCCGCGGGATCTGCTTCAGCTCGCAGCCAATAGCAGATTTAAACCATTGCCTTTCTTTATCTATCAGAGAAATAAAGGCAATGGGTACATCAAATATTTGTGTAGCCAGTTTTACCAGGTTATCAAAACTGCTTTCTTCAGGAGTATCCAGAATATCGTATGCATACAGGGCATCCAATCGTTCTTCTTCAATATATGATAATACTCCCTGGTTCTCTGGCATACTAAATTACATGGTTCTACTTATACAATGGAAACCGTGCAACCAGTTCGGTTACCTGTTTCTTTATATTATTTAAATGTGCTTCGTCTTCCGGATTCACAATTACCTGATCAATAAGATCAACAATTGCATCCATATCAGACTCTTTAAAACCTCTTGTTGTAATCGCGGCAGTTCCTACGCGGATTCCCGACGTTACAAAAGGTGATTTATCGTCAAAAGGCACCATATTTTTGTTAACCGTAATATCAGCTTTTTCAAGCGCATTTTCAGCAACTTTTCCAGTAATATTTTTATTTCTCAAGTCAATCAGCATCAAGTGATTGTCAGTACCACCAGAAATGATACCATATCCCCTTGAGACGAAAGCTTTGGCCATAGCCTGGGCATTTGCCTGCACTTGCTTAATATATACTAAGTATTCATCACTTAACGCTTCGCCAAAAGCAATTGCCTTTGCTGCGATGATATGTTCTAACGGGCCACCCTGAGTTCCCGGGAAAACTGCCATATCCAATACAGAAGACATCATCCTGGTTTCTCCTTTTGGAGTTTTCAAACCAAATGGATTTTCAAAATCTTTTCCCATCATGATCATTCCGCCACGTGGGCCACGCAATGTTTTATGTGTTGTAGTAGTAACAATATGACAATGCGGAAGCGGGTCAGCCAGTAAGCCCCTTGCAATCATTCCTGCAGGGTGAGAAATATCAGCCAGTACCAATGCACCAATTTTGTCGGCAACACTGCGGATAAAAGCATAATCCCATTCTCTTGAATAGGCAGAAGCTCCACAAATAATTAATTTAGGACGTTCTGCTAATGCAATTTCTTCCAGTTTAGCATAATCAATAAGTCCGTCTTCTTTTTTTACACCATAAAAAAATGGCTGATATAGTTTTCCTGAAAAATTAACCGGAGAACCATGGGTAAGGTGGCCGCCATGTGAAAGGTCAAATCCAAGGATTTTATCTCCAGCCTGGATCACTGCGAGCATTACTGCTGCATTTGCCTGTGCACCAGAATGTGGCTGAACATTAACCCACGCTGCACCAAATAATTTCTTTGCACGCTCTATTGCAATAGTTTCTACTTCATCAACTACCTGGCATCCGCCATAATAACGCTTGCCTGGTAAACCTTCTGCATATTTATTGGTTAACACTGAACCTGCAGCTTCCATAACCTGTTTGCTAACAAAGTTTTCTGATGCAATTAGCTCAAGGCCATTTTCCTGACGGTCTAATTCCCTGTCAATCAAATCAAAAATTAATGTATCTCGTTCCATTTATCATTTGTATATTTCGGTAAAAATAAGATTTTCAGATTGAATTTCAGACTCAAAATCATAGCACTTTTAAAATAGATCGCGTTAAGGTTATTGGAATGACTATTTTTTTGCGGTTTTATTAACAAAAATCGCGTACTTTGTATATTGTTGTCTACTAATATCTGCATGGAAAATTCTACCGCTCCATTATTACCGAACATAAATTACCCTGCTGATTTAAAGCAGTATAAAGAGGATGACCTGGAACAGATCAGCCAGGAATTACGCCAGTACATCATTGATGTAGTGAGTGTTAATGGCGGTCACTTCGGGGCAAGTCTCGGCGTTGTGGAGCTAACCGTAGCTTTACATTACGTGCTAAACACACCATACGATAAGTTAGTATGGGATGTAGGGCACCAGGCTTACGGGCACAAGATACTTACGGGCCGCAAATCCGTCTTTCATACTAACCGCTTGCTTCACGGCATCAGTGGCTTCCCAAACAGGAGCGAAAGTGAATACGATACTTTTGGTGTAGGTCACTCTTCCACTTCTATTTCGGCAGCACTCGGTATGGCTGTTGCTTCCCACTATAAAGGTGAGAAAGACCGTCAGCATGTTGCTGTAATCGGAGACGGAGCAATGACAGCGGGACTGGCATTTGAAGGGCTTAACCATGCTGGTATCGAGAATTCCAACCTGCTGGTGATCCTGAATGACAATTGCATGTCTATAGATCCGAATGTAGGGGCGTTAAAAGAATACTTAACAAGCATTACGATCTCCAAATCCTATAACCGCTTCCGTGATGACATTTCCAGTGTACTGATAAAACTATCAGAACTTGGACCTAATGCGCATAAATTCGTCAAGAAAATTGAGAAAAGCATTAAAGGTACCTTACTTAAGCAGAGTAACTTATTCGAAGCTTTAAATTTCAGGTATTTTGGTCCGGTAGACGGGCACGATGTAAAGAACCTCGCTTCCGTACTCAAGGAACTGAAAGATATACCCGGCCCAAAATTATTGCACTGCATTACGGTTAAGGGTAAAGGATTTGCCCTCGCAGAGAAAGATCAGACCATATGGCATGCCCCGGGTCTGTTTGATAAAATTACCGGAGAAATCAAAAAATCAGCATACGATAAACCGCAGCCGCCAAAATATCAGGATGTATTTGGACATACCCTGGTAGAACTGGCAGAAGCAAATAAAAATATTGTTGGG
>Ga0247814_10001776_pt1 | contig 12377 bp, 9 predicted proteins | sample UWRJL179409R1_FD_179947 | JGI IMG/M metagenome (GOLD analysis project Ga0247814, IMG submission 179947) | Plant litter microbial communities from Arlington Agricultural Research Station in Wisconsin, United States - UWRJ-L179-409R-1 | ecosystem: Environmental > Terrestrial > Plant litter >...
GTGTTCATTTGTTTCGAAATCGGAAGTGTGATGAATTTCTCTACTTCTTCGGCACTTCTTCCGGGCCATTGCGTAATGATTCTTGCCCTTGTATTGGTTACATCAGGGAAAGCTTCGATGGGGGTATGGATATAGCTGACTATTCCGGCGACTAGTAATACTGCTGTCAGGAAAAAAACGATAAGGGAGTTTTTTAGCGAGAAAGCGACCAGTCCTTGTACAAATTTTTTCATATTTTGTATGGTGTTTATCCGTTTTTAAGGATAATTAGTTTTTTAATCGTTCGTGAATTAGCAATTGATTTTTAGTAATCACCATTTCACCTTCATTAACTCCTTTGTCAAAATAAATCCAATTGTTGTTTTTTATAATCGGATTCACTTCTCTGGTTTCAATTGTGCAATCGTTTTTATAAATCAGGATATGATCACGATTGTTATCAAAAATCACTGCTTTTGCAGGAACGGCAGCAAGCATTTCGCCACCTTTACTTTTATCGATAATGATATCGGCAGTCATTCCCGGTTTTAGTTTTAAGTTTTTGTTTTCCATTACAATTCTGGCTTTTAGAACATGTTCATCGGCATCAAAAACTTTCGCCAACATTTTTATTTTTCCTTTAAAAATTTCATCCGGATATGCCGGTGTCGTAACATCGACCAACATATTTTCGCTTACATTTTTTAAATTACTGGTATATACATTGACCAAAACCCAGATTTCTTTGAGATCAGAAATGGTAAAAAGGGGTTCGCTGCCATCTGTAATCTGCATTCCCGGGCTTATGTTTTTAGCTACGATATAACCTTCAGTTGGTGCTTTTATCAGGAAAACAGATCTTTCGCTGCTGGCGCTAAACATGGCAAGGTTGGCTTTCACATTTTCTAAAGAAGATTTTAAAACATCCAGTTCGCTTTGTGCCTGCATTAAATCTTTTTGAGAAGCGATTCCGTCCTCAAACATCGATTTGGTCGATTGTAAATTACGTTGTGCCACCGCTATTTGCGATTGAAACGATTTACTTTCAGATTGCATACTGTTGAGTTCTGTACTTTTTATCTCGGCCAGAACTTGTCCTTTTTTGACATAATCGCCCAATGAAAAAGTAGTTTTGGTAATAATCCCTTCAACAAGGCTGTTAAACTGCACTACATGATCTGCGTTATGCGTTATATTTCCCGTAAGGTTTATCGATTCGCTAACCGAACGTTTTTGAACGGGTTCGATCGTGATTTTTTCTTTTAAGTCTTTGTCGATACAAAATTTTTCCTCTTTTGTATCTTTGATTTCTTCTTTTTTGCCACATCCGTAAACGAGCATTAACCCAAGTATCGGGAGTAAAATAAGTTTCTTCATTATGTTTGGTATTATTTTTAGATAATTAGATTTTAATTGATTTCCTGACCCGCGATGTAGCGCAATTCTTCAAGGTTTTTATTCAGGTCTTTTTTAGAATTCAGCAGGATCGATTTATTGTCTAAGTAAGCATCAACAAAATCCAGATATTCTAACATACTGGTGTTGCGCTGCATGAAGTTTTTGCGGTAGCTTTCGAGAAGTTTATCTAAATCTGATTCATAATTAGCCTCAACGCTTTCATACAATTTTTTGGTTACAATAAGATCTTCGTAAGCTTGTAAAACCTCAGATTGTACGCTTATTGTTTTCTCTTCGGTCAATAGTTTACCTTGTTCGATTGCTATTTTAGCCGCTTTTATATTCCCTTGGTTTCTATTAAAAAACGGAAGATCCAAAGCAAAACCAAGTCCTACGAAATCGTTCATCGTACTGGCACCACGATCGTAGCTAATGCCCAGTGTAACGTCTGGCGTTCGCATTGCTTTTTCGTATTTGTATTTATTATCGTTGTAATCATTTCCTAACTTAATAACTTTCATATCAGGACGATTTTCTATTGCCGAAGCCATAAGATTGCCTAAGTTGATATTTTCGATGTTTTTATTGTCAGGAACAAAACCCTCATCTGTAAGTTTGATGTAGCTTGTAGCAGGCAGATTCATTAAAACCTTCAATTCTTTTTGTAATGAATTGTTTTCTTTTTTTAAATCACTGATTTCTTTTAAGAACTGCAATTCAGATGCTTTTAGTCGAATGTATTCGCCACGGCCAATATTTCCCTGAGCGACCTGATTGCTATATCCTTTTAGCATGGTTTGCATTGACGAAAGCTGTTTTTTGTAAACCGCTTCCTGAGCCTGAGTATGTTGAAGTTCAGTAAGATTACCTCTAAATTCGATTTTTAGATTGCGCAAAAAGGTTTTAAAGTATTCTTTAGCGATATCAGCGCTCACTTTTTCCATCGCGATAAGCTTTTTACGTTTTCCGGCTGTTTGTACGAGTTGTTCAAGTTCTGCCGTAACCTGAGTAGTTTTACCAAAATTGCCCCACAAAGGAGGAACTTCCTGCGCTGTAGCATTGTGCCAAAGGTTAAGCTCGCCAATCGTCAGTGTAGGATTGGGCCATAATTTCGCCTGAATCACCTGCGCATCGGCAATATCAATGTTTAGTTTTTCCGAAAGAAGAGCAATATTCTTATCCAGAAACAAAGCCTCGGCCTGTGTTCGGGAAAGAACAATTGTATCGTTTATTGCAGCAGTTTGTGCCACACCTTTGTGCGATACAATAACGAGTAGGGTTAAGAGTATACGTTTCAAATTAAGTTTGTTTTTAACATGATGCAAAGCTATCTACAGCATATTAAACCCTAATTTGATGTGTGTTAGAAAGGAGTTAGAGTTACATTAGAAAACGATTAGAGTGGCGGAAATAATAAGGTTACCGTCGTTCCAACGTCTTTTTTGGATGTAATTGTAAAGTGAATATTATTTTGTTTGAATATAATATTGGCCAACGAAAGCCCAACACCGCTGCCTTTTATATCATTGACATTTTTGCCCCTGTAAAAGGTTTGTTTGATGAATTTTAAATCCTCTTCGCTAATTCCGGTTCCGTGATCTTCAATTACAATTTTAAGCTGATCATCCTGTTGTAACAAACTTATTTTAATCGGATTTCCGTTAGAGTATTTTACGGCATTTTCTATAATATTATACAAAGCAATCTTAATTTCGTTGCTGTTTCCTTTTATCGAAAGCAGTTTGTCATTGACAATTTCAATCGCAATTTGTATTTGAGAACTTTTTAACTGATACACATCCGGCAATTGATCGTTGATGTCCCAAACCAATTCATCGACCCTGAAAATTTCATTGAGTTCTGTATTATTTCTCAATCCCGAAAGCATCATCAGCGTGTTCATCGTATCTTCGATCTGATACACGTTTTCTAATACTTTTTCAGACATTTCTTTGTATTCAACGCTAGTTCTGTCCTTTTGTGCAAATACTTCCAGGTTTCCCGATATAGCAGTTAAAGGTGTTTTGAATTCATGCGAAACATAATTAATAAAGTTCTTCTGAATGATAAAAGTATCCGAAAGTCGCTTAAACAAATTATTATACGTTTCGATCAGTTCCTGAATATCATCTTTGGTGTTGGGCGAAACAATATGACGATCGAGCGACGAAGCTTCGATTTCATTGACCTGATTGATAATATTTTTTATCGGACTGTACGCCAGATTCGAAAGCAAACGACTCACAATATATATCGTGATTAATCCGCTTATTAAAACCAAAATCATAATGATCAATAATCTGTTGGTAATGGTTTTAAACTCCTGATCGTTTTTCTTGACAAAAACCACAAAATCACCCTGATTATCATGATAAAAGCTTCCGAAATAGAAATGATGATTCGATTTAAAATTCAACTTTCGATTCTTGCGAATGTAATCCAGTCTGTCTGCATTTATATTTTCATCGATTGTTTTATCTCCGTATACAATTTCATTTTTGTTGTTGTAAACGCGCGAAATAATCTCAAGTGAATTTTCCCTGAATTGCTGCCCAATGATCAAATGCTGATTCTCCGGTAACTCATCTTTTTCCAGATAAAAAATCCCGGTTAGCAAACACGTTTTCTGAAGTTCATTAAAAATAATCTTTTCAGAATAACTATAAAAAGACAAATACGTAATAATAGAAGCAATGACAAAGACAACGCTAAACGTAAAAGAAGATATTAAAGTAAACTTGTTGCGAATTTTCATGTCTATTCTTTAAGCATATACCCAGTTCCTTTTATGGTATGGATGAATTTATGGTTTTGTTCGATTTTGTTTCTTAAATAAGAAATATAAACATCGACAACATTTGTGTTATTATCATAATTAATGCCCCAGACTGCGTTTAAAATCTGAGTTCTTGACATTACCTTGTTTCTGTTTTCCAGTAAAAATAAAAGCAGTTTGTATTCACGCGGAGATAGATCAATCAAAACATCATTTTCGGTAACTTTATGTTCTTCGGGATTTATGGCTAAACTTCCCAAGGTGTATAAAGTTTCTACTTTATCATAATTAAATTTAGTTCTGCGCGTCAAAGCATTTACTCTCGAAATCAATTCCTTAAAATGAAACGGTTTAACCAAATAATCATCGGCACCGGAATCCAGTGCATTTACCTTATCATCAGTATCGCTGAGTGCGCTGAGCATTAATATAGGAGTGTGAATTTTCTTGAAACGCATCATTTTCGTGAGTTGAATTCCGTCGATTCCCGGCAACATAATATCCATCAGGATAATATCCCACGTATCGTGCTGAAGTAAATCGCGTGCAATCTCGCCCGTTTCAGCCAGATGCACCGTAAAATTGTTTTCTTCTAAACCTTTTATAATAAATTCGCTAATGCGTTTATCATCCTCAATGAGTAAAACATTCATAATCTAATATTGTTATAATTGGTTTTTGTATCAATCAGGATCTAAAGTTGAATTTTCCTGATGAATTGTATTTTTAAGAGAAAATCAAAAATAGCAATTAATTATCGCAATTGCTGTTAAAATTGAATCTCGTAGGAAAAGAACAACTTAATTATCACCCATAATAATCCTGATAGTACCAAAACTTCAAAAAGAGTAAGTCTTCTATTATTTAGTTTTTTATACACCAATTGTCATCCTGAGCGTAGTTGAAGGCTTATGAAAACAAAATTCAAATAAATCCTTTTGGAATTTGGAATTTTAAAATTTGGAATTTAAGTTTTTTTAGGAGCTATTCCTGCTGTCCTTCCAAATCTTTTCCTTGCTAAAGGAGCAAGAAAAAGGATTTTCCCTCCCATCAGGGCTAGGGCAGTTGTCCATAAGAAGATTTTATTTTTTAAAAGAAAAAACTGCTTTCATTTTTATACTAAGTAATTTAATTATTATCTGAGATTTCATCCTATAAAATAACAAACCAAATTGACTTGAATCTTATATAATTTCAATTTAATTTTTAATAATAATTTGAACTTCAGTTAATTAACTTTTTTTAAAGAAAGGTTTAACATCGTCTTTTTTCGCTGGCTGTATGGAATTACTAATTTTAACTAAATCAAAATTAATAACGTTTTAAAAATTAAAATTATGAAAAAGAATATAGCCATATTAGCAACAAACGGTTTTGAAGAATCAGAATTATCATCGCCTAAAGCCTATCTCGAAGAGCAAGGTTGGAATGCAGATATCATCAGTTTGAAATCAGGAACTATCAAATCCTGGAAAGATGGTAATTGGAGCAACGAATATAATGTTGATGTAGTATTAGATCAGGCAAATGAAGCAGATTACGATGCTTTGGTTCTTCCTGGAGGAGTAATAAACCCTGATTTATTGAGAAGAGAAGAAGCCGCAGTAAATTTTGTGCGTTCCTTTTTTGAAAGTAAAAAACCAGTAGCGGCTATTTGTCATGGTCCTCAAATTCTGGTAGATGCAGATGTTTTGAAAGGTCGAAAAGTAACTTCGTTCTTCTCTGTGAAAAACGATTTGATAAATGCCGGAGCACAATGGGAAGACTCAGAAGTAGTCGTAGACAACGGATTAGTAACCAGCCGAAACCCGAATGATTTGCCCGCTTTTAATAAAAAAATGGTGGAAGAAATTAAAGAAGGAAAACACGAACGTCAGACAGTTTAAGAAGATGTTTTTATTTATTAAGTTACAAAAAATGCAAGATCAATTTTGGTCTTGCATTTTTTTTGTAATTGCTTATGCTGCGAAGTCTCCTGACTTCGTACAGCGCGCTTAGATAAAGTAATTCACATTCTTTCTATGTCCTTCTTGAATTGATTATGAAAGTATTCCATATGATCTTCTTTAGTAAATGTCTCGTAACCAAGTCTCATTTCTTTTATTATTAAGCTCTCAATTTTTTGAATAAATTTTCTCATTTCTATTGGTTTTGGTATCATTGAAAGTTCCTTAATATCAGGTAAATTTTTTCTAAGAATGTAAAGATGCATGTTATAATAAATCATTGAGATTGTATTAATTTTTATTTTTAGATTGTTTGAGTTAGGTAAATATGCATCTGATAAAGTTCTCAGACGTGTAGCTTTTTCCATTAACATTTCTTCTTTCACAATTTCTATAAATCTGTTTTGAAATAGTATTTTTTTCTCTAATTCAGAGGTTATTTGCTGCCCTTTTTCTAAAGTTTCTCTAATTTCTCTAGCATCATGAAATAAATTGAAGAGTGAAAGATAATATCCATCGATTAAAGCTAAAATCTCTAATATTTCTTCAAGTTTACTTATTCGCAATTGTTTATTCACATCTCTTCTTGTATAGTATATAGCAAATACCGAAGTGACAAGAGCACATATTGAAATTGTAGTTTCCATATAGTAATTGTTTGTTTTTCAAAAAAGTTATATGTTTTATCAAATTTATTGATTTCTAATTATGATTTAATACATTTGACGTTGTAGATTTTCTTAAAAAACAGCCTTAAGTTAACGAAAGAAAAATCTTTCTTTTTTAAAAGTTTTCTCTATATTTGAAGTTCCTATTATTACGACTTTAAACTAGAACAATATTTGCCCTTGTATTATGTGTACGGTATCGGAAACGACCGTAAATGCTGTCGTAAGCGTTAGGAACACTAAGATGCAAGGGTTTTTATATTCCTAATATTACGACATTATGAGTACAAACACCCTTTCAAAAGAAGCCGAAATCAGGCTTATGAATTTTTTCAACAACACAATAGATCCGCAAGAAATGGCAAAATCTATAAGGCAAGTAAATTATGTTCTTGCTTTAGGCGCTTTAAGGCAACATGAAACGCTTCAAAACGAAATTGAAAATTTGCAAAACAGCTTTTATTGGCTGAATGAATTGGCTGAGGTTTTAAATCCTTATTTGGATGTGGAGTAAGGTTTATAAAATAGAAAAAACCTCGATTTTTTTAAGATCGAGGTTTTTTATTAGGCTATATAATATTATACAATAGTTAAAATGAAATTAAAAATACTTTCAACTGCTTTTATTCGTATTGAATTTCTATCAGTTTCTTCAATTACCGTATCAAGTGTATGCATTTTATTTTTGAAATAAACGGCCACATATATTTGCCCAACCTGTTTATTAACTTTATAATTATCATTAGAAGGAGACGCAACTCCCGTTACAGAAACAAAAATATCTGCGGATGGATAAAGTTTATAAAGTCCATATGTCATTTCAACTGTTGTTTCTATTGATTCAGCTGTATTTAAATCAATTATTTTTGGGTCTACACCAAGGATACAGCTTTTTAATTCACGACTGTAAGTAACAATACTTCCTTTTAATATTTCTGATGAACCTGAGATGGATGCAATTGTACTTGATAATAGTCCTGCAGTAATGCTCTCGGCACATACAATTGTAAGTTGTTTTTGTTTTAACGTTCTATTGAAATAACTTATTTTATTTTCTTCCATATTTATTTTATTTTATTTTCAATTTACCTTGTGATTTGGATAAGATTCATTAAGTCAGTAGATTCCCCCAATTATTTTTGCCATTCAAGCATTTTTTCATATCAATTTTAGGATCAAATAATTTTGTTTTTTTGTCTAGAGATATGGAGTTTTTAACAAAATCCTTTAATTCAAATTCCGGTTTTAGACATAAATCCTTTTTGATTACATTATGTTTTATTGCTTCATCATAAAGTTTATTGATTGTTAAATTTAAATTTATAATGTCCACTTTTTTTCCATCGTTATAATATGATTTTATGAAGGCAATGTCGTTTACCATATCATATAATTTACCGCTAATTTCATCAGAAATAACTTTTTCCTGATTAGCTGTTATTATACCAATACATAGTTTTACAAAAGACTTTATTTTTACATGATCAAAGTTCATATATCCAAAGGCATAAAAAGCATCTTGGTTATAAGGTTTTTGAAATTTAGTTAGTTTAGGAAAAGAGTAAAACTCTTTTTTCAAAATTTTGCTTAATTTATTACAATTGTAGTCATCTATTTTATCTAAATCTAAGGTTGAAATTTCTTCAATTTTTATATGAGTATATGCTTCTTTTGGTTTTATCTTTAAAATCTGTAGTACTAATGGGAAATCATTTCCTAAGGGAGAATTAATAAATTCAATTGAAGAAAGGTAATAATTATTGCGTATAAAATATTTGACTAAAATCCGTATGTTTGATAATGACGAGGGTGGAAAGTTGTAATTTGAGTTATAATAAATAATTGCTTCAGAACCTTTCCATAAGTTTAGTATTCCTTCATATTTTTTATTTTGTAAATATGCTGATTCTATTAATTGATAATATTCATTCTCAAATTCACGAGGAGCAAGTTTTATGATACTTGTATTTGAAATTTTTAAATCTTTAAACTCAATATTTCCATCTTCCGAAAGATAAGGAAGAGGAAAATCTAAATTACTCAATAAATGATTTATAATCACGTATTCTGTTAGTTTGTAAAATGTCATTAATTTCGATAATGACAATAGTTTTTCTTTGGAATTTTTTATTGAAATTTCTTTTATGGAACTATTCTGAATATATTTGTAAAATGCAATCCAAATTGGTTTGTCCCATCTCTCAGTTGATTCGATATTGGTTCTTGCTAAATCAATTTTCATTCCTGCAGGTTTTGGAATATTGACAATAAGTTGAGGATTAACAAACGATTCAGTTAATGAATTCCTGTAGTATCGTGGAGCAACGTTATCTCCAAGTTTATTAATTTCTATATTTGGTGGAGTAATGTCTTGAATTAATATCCCATCCATAAAAACGTTGTAACTTCTGTCTGGAATACTATTTTTTGTATCATTTGTGTATCTGTCAAAAGATATCCACTGAGAATTCCATTTAATTTGTAATTTTTCATCAAGAGAGTTTTTGTAATCTATTAGTTCTATTTCAGTAGTTGGCCATGAATGACTACTATTTACAATGTCAATGTCTTCTGAAAGGGGAATTAAATAAGTTAAACAACCATCAAAATTGTCTAATTTTAAATCTGTTTTTAAATGGATTTTTTTTTCACTAAAATACTTTTTGACTGTTTCAATATTTTGGGGGTATATAGCTTTCTCAATTGGAAATTTATAATCAATATTAAAGTTTTGGGGATCATTATTGTTTATATTAGGATTGTTAATTAAAGTTGTTAAATTATTTTCAATAATTGTAATTGGGAATTTAACAAATCCTGCTGTTTTTTTTAAATATTCAGTAATATTAAAGTTAATTGTGTTATTATTTTTTTTATTTTTAGGTAATTTGTTTTTAAGAACAAAAACGTTGAATGTTGTCCCTACGTCTAAATTCTCATTACTCTTTTTAATCTTAAAATAATTCTCTTTTGATGGGATTGATATAAATAAAGGATCATGGCAATTAGTAATGCTAGGGTCTCTAAATGTTTGAATTTCAATGTAATCAGCAATCATGAAACAGCTTAGAACTCCAATGCCAAATCTTGAAATTGGATCCATTTTTAATCCTTCTTTTTGAAAATCGATACTTTTGTAATAACTTTTTCCGGCAATTGCTAAATAATTTCGAATAATATATTCATCCATTCCAATGCCATTATCTGTAATTTGGACATTGTAACAATTATCATCTTCAGTAACTAGAAAATTAATTTTAGGTATAAATGACAATCCTTTTTTTTGAAGAATTTCAATTCTCATTTCAATCGCATCAATAGAATTTTGTAATAGCTCTCGTATAAATACATATGGATTACTTTGGTATATTTCATCTCCAAGAATATCAAACATCCTATTTCTATCAAATTCAAATTGTATTGCCACAGGTTCAAAACCTCTTGGCGCAATGCGCCAAACAATATGTGAAATATTTAACTTATGATAATTATGATTAATTCTATTTAAAATGTCTGAACAATGTCTAAATTGTTCATCGACATATCTTTTTAAATCCATGATGCTCATGTATACATTTTGATCATCAGTACTGCCATCAATTTGTATCGATCTTCCTAATTGATATGGTGGAAATGTTATGGCCTGTAAAGCTCTATGTTTTGACCATTCTAACTTTGAAAATTTATTTCTTGGTGCTACAAATTTCCACAAAATAAAAGGAGTACGATCTTCGCCCAAATCTAATAAATCAATTAGTCTTACATATATAGTTAATGCTTTTATATTAACAATTTCACGGTTAATAGACGCATCAGTTGGGTAAGAAGTGTGATCATCAATTATGTCAAAATCTAGCCAATGTCCTTCACAAATTCTAGATGCAAATTCTCCAATTCCAGAATTAATTGAAGAGAAGTATTTTGATATTCTTTTACCGCTTCGAAATGCATGGGTTAACCTTACGTACTCTTGCCAATCCTCGATTTCAATTTTATTTATTTGGATATTTTTAACTCTGCAAAACTCCTTTATTCTAGTTTTTTCATCATCAAGAAGATTTACGGTGGAACTGCAATTATCGCTATTACCTGTTAATATAAAAGCTTTTTCTTCTTCACTCATAGCCATTCCCCAATCGTGACCATATAGAGAAATAGAAAGTAAAAATAATTCTGTAGCATTCATGTTTTCGATCACTTCTTCGCCTAACATTTGATCGGCTACATAAAATAATCTTTTTAAATGATACTGTTCATCATGTGGAGTGTATTCGGGAAATAGTAAATTTATCCTTGAAACTTCTATAGAAATTATTTTTCTAAGTTCTTCTAACTGATTAATGTAATTGAATTCATAATCAGTTTTAGCATTTGTCTTAATAATTAACTCGTTTATAATTTTACAATCTGGCAAGCCTTCAGGTTTATTTATTTTTTCCATTTAATGTTATGTTAGAATTTAAGTTATTTTGAATTATAATCTAGCTTTTTAGGTTAGTAAGATTATTTTTTTTCTTTTTTTTAATAAAAATTTAAAAGCAATTTGCTAAATGTATAATTTTTTAAAGGAAACTTATTACGGAAAACCGTAAGAAAGTTTTTTTTTAATAAAGAATCTTAAATTGAATTTTGTTTTAAGATATATTTTGGAAAATTATGGCATGATCTTATAACATAATTTTTTAGGACATATATTAAAAACTCAAAAAAAAGGCAGTCCCCGCGCTGACGCGAGCGTTTCGCTCGTGAACGTAACTAAATCAACAATATCCACTACGTTTCAAGGGATTTTAATCCATTCTACACATGCAAAATCGCCAATCTTTGTCGAGTTTCTTGCGAGGATTTCTCCTGCGTCGAAATGACAATATTGGGGTTACTTTGCGATTCAAGGGATTAATCCCGAAGCCTCGGGACCTTGCTACAAAATAAATTATTCCTACGCAATTTTATAGAGAGTTCCGGAGGAACGGATTGTATTGTAGGGATGGATTTCAATCCATTCAACGCATGCAAAATCGCCAATCTTTGTCGAGCTTCTCGCGAGGATTTCTCCTGCGTCGAAATGACAATATTGGGGTTACTTTGCGTTTTAAGGGATTAATCCCGAAGCCTCGTAACCTTGCTACAAAATAAATTATTCCTACGCAATTTTATAGAGAGTTCCGGAGGAACGGATTATATTGTAGGGATGGATTTCAATCCATTCTACGCATGCAAAATCGTCAATCTTTGTCGAGCTACTCGCGAGGATTTCTCCTGCGTCGAAATGACAACAATACGCGTAATAGTTAATTACAAAACTTTGCGCCTTAGCTCCCGATAGCTATCGGGATTGCGAGATTAAAAAAACTCAGCGAATCTCTGCGCCATCTTTGCGAATCTCTGCGAAACAATTAAACATAAAAAAAGGCAGCACTTTATCAGAGTGCTGCCCAAGAGGTAAATTGTAATCTACATTCTAAAATTAGATTTTAAAATGCCGCATTAAGCGTACAGTTTTTGGTAAACTACTATAAGAAAGCTAAACGCAGGTTATTCGTTTATGATATCGCCTTCTTTAGTTTCTTCGCTGGCAATTTTTACCAGTTTATCTTTCGGGTTCAAATC
>Ga0247814_10001777_pt1 | contig 12371 bp, 16 predicted proteins | sample UWRJL179409R1_FD_179947 | JGI IMG/M metagenome (GOLD analysis project Ga0247814, IMG submission 179947) | Plant litter microbial communities from Arlington Agricultural Research Station in Wisconsin, United States - UWRJ-L179-409R-1 | ecosystem: Environmental > Terrestrial > Plant litter >...
GAGGATAGTATGTGCCGTATTTTCGGGCAAAGGTAGGGTAAGCAAAGAAGTTTCCGATCAGACTAACGTCGTACCCTTCCATCACAACACACATTGCAACCTATTGCCAAGTCAGTTGCTGGGAAACACTTGGCTTTGACTTGTTTACCATAAGAGACCAGAAGATTGCCATAGGGTAAGCCTTTACTGCTTCTAATGGACTTAAGGAATGTTCAATATCAGAGGAGTCTTTTGCAAGCTGGACAAGCTGCTCTCCCTTGATTTTGCCTGCTGGAGTGGCCTCCAAATGAGACGCATCCGCGGTTTTGTTGTCCTCCATGATTTGTTTTGATCAATGGAGCTGGGGGATTGTTGAAGTCGAAGGAAAGAATGAATCGAAAATCCCAAATCCCTGGTGCCGGATCATAAGAGGGAACTTGAGCAGATTTATACAAATTCTGCAAGCTACCAGGTCTGTGGGTTTATACAACCCCAAAGATCAATTGGCCAGGCCCAACAACTAAAGATGGCCAATTAGAACGTAACAATTTAATTCTCCAAGCCATATGTTGAACACACGACTTTCAGGTAGTCAGTCCCCGTGGGGTAAATATCGTACAGATTGAGACACCTTCCCCATGGGCTGGGAAGTCAAGATCTACGATCCTGTCAGTCCCGCCACTTGAGAAGTAAGTTTTTCCCCATGTCATTTCCTGTCGATGTCTGTTTTTCCCGCCTTTTCCTGTCCCCCATCTTTCTACGTTCATTGCGCCAGCCCCTTATTATTTAGTGAGCATCGCTAACATTATTGGACGAGAAAGCAATCGGATCGAGGGGAATATCTTGGCTACCACTCGGAGACCACTCTTTTCCCCAGTGAGAATTTACTATTGCTTGTGCTTGCAAATAGAATGGGTCCGAAGCGTTGGGCGATGGATTTCTGTAGCAGCTAATTTTTGCTGCCGTAGAACTGATTATATGCCCCGTTGATGTATTATAAAGGTCTATAAAAACCAATTATCATCAAATTTTCTTGTCTGGTAATTGATTTAGAATATTCAATATTCTATTCTTCATACCTAGAAAGCGTGCATTGACCAGTCGTCATGATCAATCTCCAACTCCCCGTCGCGATTGCACTCCTTGCTCGCACTGTTATTGGAGTGAACAATGGGCTTGCAAGAACACCTCAAATGGGATGGGTAACTGAATTCTCAAAACCCCGATAACCAAGCTTAACTAACATGATATCTTCAGAATAACTGGAACTCTTTGGGTTGTGATGTTTCCGAGTCCTTGTTGACAGATACTTCAGCCAAGCTAGTGAGCACCGGACTCCGAGATGTTGGCTACAACTATGTTGTTCTCGATGATTGCTGGTCAACCGGAAGAGATTCGGCAAACAACTGGCTTGTACCGGACAAAGCAAAGTTTCCCCGGGGAATAAAATCGGTTTCCGATGGCATTCATGATCTGGGGTTATTATTTGGAATGTATTCAAGTGCTGGGGAAATGACATGTGCTCGTTTCGGTAGGGAAATCAACCTTTATCGAAACCGGGGCTAACAAATTTGTAGCTGGGTCACTCGATTACGAAACTGAAGATGCTCAGGCATTTGCATCCTGGGGCGTGGACTACTTAAAATACGATAATTGTTATCATATGGGTCGATTCGGAACAGCCCAAATCTCGTTCAATCGCTACAATGTAATGTCCAAGGCTTTAAATGCTACTGGACGCCCGATCCTCTACAGTTTGTGCAGTTGGGGTGAGGACTTTGTTCACACAGTAAGTACTTGAAGTCCCAATGTTAAGAATTTTACATTTAATGACTGACGCTATGATTAGTGGGGGATGTCGATTGCCAATTCATGGCGAATGTCTGGTGATATTTATGATTCATTCTCAAGACCTGATGCGCTATGTAGCTGTAACGATCCCAGAGATCCTCATTGTATTGCACCAGGTCTGTAACACCAAACCTAATTGCAATTACCCTCGCTGACAGGTCAAGGCACCCATTGTTCCGTGCTTAACATCATCAGCAGAGTAGCTGCCTATGCTGACAGAGCTCAGCCAGGGGGCTGGAACGATTTGGATATGTTGGAAGTCGGTAACGGAGGAATGACAGATGCTGAAGTAAGAAACATCACTCGATGGAGCTTACGATATGAAGACTAAACTCAGAACTAGTACAAGGCACATTTCGCTATGTGGGCGGCTCTAAAGTCACCATTATTAATGGGGAATGACCTACGTGAGCTTTCGCCTGAAAGTCTTTCAATTCTAAACAACCCAGCAATCATCGCCGTTAGTCAAGACCCTCTTGGACAAGCAGCCAACCTGCTGCTTCGGGATACAAATGTAAAGAAGGATAAGTACGGGATGGGAGAGACGCAAGTTTGGACCGGCCGTCTATATGGTGGTGACCAATTAGTAATCCTATTCAATGCTGCCGATGAAGACATCGATATGACTGTCGATCTCGCAGAGATCTTCTATTATCAAGGCCCTGAAGGCTCCGCCCCACATGTTCAGCAGGAATGGGATGTATATGATTTGTGGGCGAACCGAATGGCACTTGATACTGCTCAGGAAATTCTAGATGCGAGCAATAACTCTGACTCATTCGAGAAACTGCTGAAGCAAGCAAACTGGTTTAACTCCACTGAAACAAGCTATAAGGATGGCTTAAAGGCAGACGATCCGAGACTTCTTGGCAAAATGATCTCAATCATTAAGGCCAGAGGATCTTTGAAGGCAAGTGTAAAGAGACACTCGGCTGAGGTGTTCAGGTTAAGAAACCGTGGCGCAAAGGTCAAGCAATACATGCTTGCTAAGGATGAGCTTTGAGCTTGCTTATAATAGGAATAATTATGGTTGATGTAAGGGCTTTTTGGAAGATGTCACGTTTAGTTTACTTAGATAGATATATGAGATAGATTTTTGCTTAGATTCTGAAGCATATTGACTTGCCTATTATTACCTCTACGAATATTTTCATCATTTTGGATTCTGAGAATGAGGCAAGCACTCCATACAAACAATAGTAAGTACGATATTTCAAGAAATGAATAATACATTCAACACATGAGGACAGTGCAATGAAATATTTAGGATCTCGGCGGGATATTATTAGTTTTAGCTAGCGAAAGGTGATAGGAGTTGGAAATATCACTTATACTCCTAGACAGGACATCTCAGCATTATGAGTCTAGTTTGGATTATCGATATATATACTCTATGATTAGCTCTAGGGGCAAACTCAGTACACAAATTCTTACACAGGACTAGGTATCCCAAAACTGAACCCCCTCAAGCATTCTTTGCCACTCTAATCTGCCGACGAGGGGTTCTTTTATAGATAGTTCCAACCCTCCGTTGCGAGTTTTCGAAATATCCGTCCTGCTCAAGAACCTCTAGAGCCCACTGCTCCCAATAAACTTTTGTGTCCATGGACATTGTTTTTGAGTTGAGGCGAGACTCAATTCTAGCTGGTGCACATTCAGCGGGGAGAATGATGCGTGTGGCAAACATGTTAGTTCTTTGGTCCATTGAATAGAGCGCCGGGTTCCACACACAAGTTCCATGCGGATCAATCCGCTTCTTGCTGACCATGGTGCGTTCCTTGATATAGGTAGTTTGATAGCTACGAGTTCCGAAGTTGTAACTCCTGAGGTTTATAGAGGCTCTTTTGGGCACCTGTTCAGTTATCTCTTTGGCTGTGCAGGTATAGTTTCCGACAAATCTCTCATAGTAGAGGTGTTTCGATCGGGGCCACCGATCAACTCTTGCAGCGGCGAACCCGCAGGGGAAAGATTTTGGTTGTCCTTTAAGAACACGAGCCCAGTGGCATGATGCATTCCATACCATCCAGCCTCGCTCATACGCTGTCTCGGTATCCCGCAGCACGGAAATCTCGTCGAAGACTAATCTGGTGCTCGAATATGTGCTTTCGAGCAGCTTACGCAGGTGACGAAATTTAATAGTACTTCTTCTGGTTCTGCCCTTCTCAAATTTGATGGTGTTATGTGATAATATTCCCTGACAGTTATCAATGTGTCCAAGCTTTCCCAGTGTTTTGTGATATATATCCATAGTTGTGAGCCCAAACCTAGCCTCGCCCGGCATATCTAGTCGCATGATAAGTCCTTTAGGCCTGAAAAATGATGCATCCCATTTGGAAACAGTATCTAGAACCAAATCGATTAGTTCTGGTATGTCTGCTCCTACCTCTCCATGGGGTTTGACACCTCCGAACCAAGGCGCATCGGTTGTGTAAGGACGAACCACATTGTGAATTGCTTCACATAAGGAGTTCCAGTCATGTTCCGTAATGTTATACATCATCATCAAGGCCCGCGGATAGGGGAAACCTCGATGAAACCCGAACCCTCTGTCCTTAACTCTGTAACAAGGATCAACTTGCAGGCGACATGGCACAATGAGTCCACGAGGAAGTATATGAGTGGAATGAGTGGGCTCTTGGGGTGTCCTTATATTCTCAAGATTTGTTTCGTAGGGCATCGGAATGACCGACATTGATTCTATATCTGATTTTGGAGGCAAAACACCAGTTGCTTTGGCTCGGACTTTCTCTCGAATCAATGTTTCTGGGCTCACCGATCTTCCACACCGCCATAAAGTTCGGAAAGCAGCATTCAAAGGATAACATCTAGGCTTGTAGGGTTCCTCGATAACATGCTTTGGAAATGAAAGTGGCCTTTCTGGGCCTGGTGGTTTAGCCATCAGAATAAGTCCAACAAGCGATGGTCCGTCCCAAATAGATGAATCCCCGAAGTGCAGCCTGGCTTTTGCAATGCTTATTGGAGTCCTTTTCTCTTTCAGGATGTTATGTATAGTATGTTTACGAACCTCGTAATTTGCAAGCCATCTAGTCTCGTGAGGATGTGCGGCGGGAGCAAATGGGGCGTAATTGTTGAGTCGTTGTAGCCCAGGCTGGAAGTCTGTGGATATATCGCCAGCTTCTCTTGCTATTTTCCCCATGGTATATACCTTGGTGCAAAACTAATTGGGATTATTGATAGAAGACCAGAGTTGCGAGCAATGAGTTTCAAATATTAGCTGGTATCGTTTAACATTGGCAGGATTTGCTATTTTCGAAAGCGAGGCATCTAGCAGACTGACGCTGTGGTTTCTTAGGTGAATATAAACACACCGAAGAAGTCAAACAATCAAAATGAGAAACAAAATGTTATAGCCCAAGGGACGCGAGTAGGACCGCAGCATACTGCGGCTGGTTGTGGTTGAACTGGGAAGGAGCAGTGCCCACGGAAAGCATTGACGCATACCAGCGAGCCCATTATCAATTCTAGACTACAGATTATCTATTCCCTTCATATCAGCTGTATTCTACAATATATCTGTACCAAATTATACGAAATCTAGAAACCGCTAATCTCTCCAGCATTGACACATTTTGATGATCTGGGACCTAGGAAGAAGGGCACTGGGATATTCACGCAGTGTCAAATAGTCATGGTCAACCGGCCAAATACTTATTCTTTACCATACGATATCACATTTCCATCTTTCCCCAACTCCATGCTAAAACTAAACAACTATTGTTACACTCTGGACACATGAACTTTCATTCTTAACGTCTTCCGCGCCCCCCTCGATCTCTGGATCTGCTTCGACTCCTTTCGTCATAACTACTATAACTGCTATAGCTCCGGCTACGTCTTCTCCTACCACCTCCATTTCGTCCTGGGCTGTCGCGACGTCCACCACCTCGTCTTCTTGGCGGGGATCTGGATCTCGAGTAAGATCTCGAGCGACTTCGGTGTCGTCTTGGCGAGCGCGAGCGCGAGAGGGATCTTGGCCTGTATGTATCGGTATTTCTTTCAGGTCGGAAGTTTTGTGGTGGGGATCTTCGCCGGGGTGGTAAAGGTGCACCGCGAAATCCTGCAGAAGGAGGGCCTCGAGATTCGATATTAGGTCCACGTCTGGCCATTGGAGGTGACGGAGAGAATTTGCGGCGAGGAAGAACAATGGATACGTTGATTGTGCATCCGTCAATTTGAGATTCGTGCATGTGCGCAATGGCCGATTCAGCATCAGTTTCGGTTTCGTAAAGTATATATGCAGTTCCGCGATTGGTCCCGACTGTAATGTTAGCAATTTGCTATTTTCGGGGAGAGTATTTCTTACAAGCTCTATTCACCGGCATGTCCAAATCTCGAATTGGACCATATGTGCCAAATATTTCTTTGAGATGGTCGACATTCACATTCTTGGAGAGCCTTTCGACGACGACCTACATAAATTAGTTGAAGCCGCGCAGTAAAAGAATGTTTCGTACCTTGGTGCTTCGGAGGGGGCTTGGACTTCTTCCACGACTGACACTCCTACTCTCACTCTTGTATCTGCTATTTCTGGGAGTTGGGCTTCGGGAACGAGGTGAAATTGATCTGCGGGGACGAGAGGGAGATCTAGAGTCTCGTTGGGAGACCTCAGAATAGGGAGACCTCGAGGCCTGGCGGCCCCTGGATGTTGATCGTGGAGGCATTTTTGTTGGAGTTGTTAAAGTTGAATGATACCTTTGAAGCAAAGAGTCGCGATGCATGCGACGCGAGGCTGGATAACGCAAAATTATGTAAACCTAAACTTTCAGGCAGAAGATCCGCAATAGGAAATTTTCACATGGCTAGAAATTTCGCCTTGGACGCATGCATCTCCATACTTTGTGTAAATTTTGACTGCCGCATTAGTGATATTAAATCCAAAGCTGTGGATATTTGAACATGACTATCGGTCTTGGTTTACTTAGGTATAATGGGTTTTTGCAGATGGTTATCGTAGAAATAAACAACGCAACTAAACTTACTGGATGTGACCAGTGAAGGGAGATCCGAACATTGGAGACAGGTTGTAAATTTGGCTATTTCACTTTGACAACGTATACCAAACATATTATTGCATTCCACACGAAATTTGATGCATGTTTACCTCAACTCACCTGGTTCTAATTGAGTAAAATAAAGTACAAAATTTTCATTTGTGGTAGGTAATAGACAAATATTTAGCAAGTGTGGCAGGTATAAATAAAATTCTGATTGCGAGAGATGAAAAGTGCATATTCAACACCATGAGTCTAGAGCCGTGTTATAAAATGCTAAGAAGAAACCAATTACCAGAGTTCGGAAGTAAAAAAAAGGGGGATTGGGAATGGTTGTTGTTACATGTCTCTGTATTGCTGAGCTGAGCTCCACCATGCATCTCACCGAAATACAGAAAAAAAGAAGAGTCTACTAGTTAGTCAGTCTTATAGATAAACACAGAGAGCAAGCAAAAATGTTAGAGGATCAAATTAGAACCAGCTAATGAAAGAAGAAAATGAAAAGAAAAAAAAGAAAAAAAGAGGAAACTGGGCAATTGCCCTCGGACGGAATCGAACCGGCAACCTCGTCATTACTAGTGACGCGCTCTACCATTGAGCTACGAGGGCTATGGAAGTTTTGTTTTCAGGATAATTAAAATAGTTTATAATCATGTTAAATGTGGGCACCATTGTAGTAACCCTGCTCCGCCAAGCCACCAATGGCTCAACGACCCTACATTCAAGTGCACCAATTATGACCCAATTGCCATCACTTTTATACCGCATTCAAATGACATAGCAGTGCCACCGGCAAAGCACCAGGCTAGGATACTGTTACACGTTTGTACCAAAGTTTGTGACAGTACTGTCCCAACTCTCTAGCACAATATGCAAGATATCTCCCTCCATTCCATCACTCTCCTGGGCTGCTAGCCTGAGCTGTTGTATATGCTGTTGTATATTGACTCTCCACTGAGTCCCCACAGAAGTACCCTCTATCAGCTTCGATTAATAGAAATGATGATCTGGAAGTACTCAAAGCTTTAAAATCTAGTTTTATACGACTTAATAATTTGATAACTCAGTGATTTGCAAAGACTATCTAATCTTCTACATGCTTATCTTACGATATAGCTCAGTGTTTCGGGGTTTGCCTGCTCCGACCCAATCCTCTTAGCCAACACAATCCGACCGATCTTCTCCTCATATTTTAGGAGAATTTCTCTCGCCCGCCAAAAACACACAACTGAATCCGCCTTAGGCTATACTCAACCCCAAAACTGCTAATACCAACAACAACACCTTCGCTAAGAAGCTTGTTTTGGTATATGTCCGCCTCATCTTCAAGTCCTTCAGCCACCACTCCCCCTCCCTCTTGACCCATTTCTCAAAATAAAATCCTCCCCCTCTTAACTCCACCAATCCTGCCGTTCCCTTCAGAAAAAGCTGATCTTCCAACGCCCATGTAACGTCGACTTCATCAGAATTGATGAGCTCGAAATCGCCTGGGCCGAAGTTATGCAAAGAATCAAGGCGCTCGAAAAACTTGGAGAAGAATGCCATAAACAGTATTGTGGAAGCGAATGTCAGACTTTTGTTGCCAAATTGGAGGAGGGAGCCATCGGTATCATAGAAGCTGAATGAAGCATCTGGGAGGGCGATTTGAGGGTACTTGTCCCATTGTTTGAGGTCTGCGAATTGCCCGTATTTTGCTTTTTTGGTAGAGATGGCCAATGCTACTTCAGGTGGGACGGCCATGTTGAGAGACTTCTGGCACTTTCTGTAATGCGGTGGGATTCTGGGAGAAATTCATCTTTTATATCTAATCAGAGGTTTGTGGTGCATATGCTTGGTAGCATATATATTTGCGGGGTTTTCTTGGAGGAATGAGAGTAAGTGGTTAGTTCCTCGACAAAGATCTACCAGTGTCGCATTTACGCGTATTTGTAATCATATGCAGGCTTGTGCTATACGGTCTCGTAGGTAGATTTGGGAGCGATCATTACTAATCGCCTTCTGGCAACGTAAGCTCTGAAGAAATATATATTATATGATACTATAAGTTGACTTGGCACGTCCGTATTTCAGATCCAGGACCCATAGTGTTATACATCAGTTCTAGCATATGACAGTCATTTTTAAAGATTCTTCAGACAGTATTAGGTATAACAAGCTCTAGAAGCCACACAATGAAAGTTGTAGCAATGATGTCGCATTTCTAAGAGTCGACAGCAATATCTTGATTTTACAGTTTAGGACAGGAGTCAACCATCTTTAAAGCGGGTACACAGTAGAAGGGTAAGCCATGATTTACAAGGTTCGCATCATTTTCCTCAGCAACATGATATATTATTACAATAAAACAAATGATTGGCAGTAGACTAGGGTATATGCACTCATTACTGTACAAGCTTGGCCTCTGATAGAGCTGGACCACTGTATGTTTAGAGAATCTGTAATCAATACCGGACACAATATTTTCAACTCGAGTCCATGGTGTTTTAGCTTTTTTTTGGTATTGCAACATCCGACATAGTACGTCGTGCAACTCATCTTAACCAATTCTTGAAATGTTTAAACCAAGTTTTTATCGGACCGCATCATGAAATTTGACAATTATTAGGGCCTTGTGGTACTAGTGACGAAATGTCGCTGAAATATTAAGCGAGCCCCCTTTTTTCGAAACTTTAGAGGGTTTGAAACAACAAGCCCTCAGATAGACGGAAAAGCTCTACACACCGAAAAAGGCACCAAATTTTGTTTCGCCTTTTCTGAAAGATGAGATGTTAGGTGATAATAGGCTTGTTATTTCCCATTTCTGTTCCTCAACATCATATCTCAAAGCTCATCACGTTGAACCCGGAAATGTTCCCGTCGCAGTGCGGTCATGCTCCGGGCCGAGTTGGGTAGAAGTAGGTTGATCTTGACAATATACTTTGTGTGATATTATAGGATCATCAAACTGGGCAGGATGGTTTCTCACCTCTATATTAATTTCGTCTTTGTCTCCTTCACTAGCATCCATACTCTCATTAGGATCGACTTCTTCGCCCTCGATGGATTTGATCTCTTTATTTGCTTTCTGTCAGGATCTTGAGATTTGGCCAGGGAAGTGAGATCCTCCGAAGATGATGCGACAAAGAAGGGTAAGCCCATCTTAGGTGACACCTGTGTTTGGTATTGTTGCAAAGTGTTAGGTAGGGAGGATTCGGGCTCTCGTAAACATGGAGAAATAAAGGAGGGGTGGTTAGGCTTGTTTTCGACCGAAGCAGGAGGAAGCGCTTTGAACAATAACAGAAGTTCAACAGAATTCACATACGTGGCTCGCTTAATATAACCATAGGAAATTGGCAACAAGAGAGCAATTCACTCGTCTAGGATGAAGGGAAACAAGCCACAGGAAAAACGAAAGGATGAGCAAAGTTAAGTGAAGAAGTTTGTACAATTCTTTTACAAAATACTATCATTATATTCCTTAATAGCCCCCAATGAGAGCACAGGCGGCCTTGAAATCTGGAATTTCTGCAGCTGATGTCGAAGCTCCTCCCCACCTTATAGTACCCATCTTATCAGTCGCCCAACTACCACCTGTCTGCCACCTATTCCCGCTAGGATCAACTTCCCGTGGCCATATTTGTTCCTCATTCCATAGTTTCCTCGCAGCAATTCCAACAGCAGGGTTGACCAAATGCCATGAATTCGAGACCCCCAGTCCCCAATTGGCGTACAGTTCCCTATTGTCGTCTACCACAATTGTGACGGCCCATGCTCCTCCGAGCGCAGTCACCCATTTGTCTGTCGCGGCTTTCGAGCTGTGTGATACTGCTATACATTGGATGTTGGGGTATTTATTAGCGACCGTGCGGAGTTCAAGAAATGTCTTTTCTGCGACTATTTTCATTAGCATAATGCAAGTGTTGCTCAATTATGGTCTCCTTACAGGCACATCCGGTATTTCGTAAAAAGCAAACTAAGACAGGTCTTCTATCGGGAGGTGGTAGCTGTAGTTTTGAGGTATTTGGTGCTCTTCCTCCTATTACTGGCGCAGGAGCAACTTCTACAGGCGGAGGTACAGGTGTAGCCCATGAATGCCATGCTTTGGGCACCGAGAGATTTGCGAATGGATTTGCGAATGGGAGTATTTCGTTTTGCGCATTGGGGTCCTTGGAGTTACTGCTTTTCGTTTCGAATTGTTTCGTGTCGAAGGTATTTGAAGGGATGCCAACCTTCTTCATCGCAATTCTAGTAGTGAGTTTGGAGAACATCTTGCATATACTATTCGATGGTGTTTAGGTGAGTTATACAAGGTGAATTTAGGAAATTGTGGTTGATGGGGAGGAAATACAGTAAGAAGTAGTAGTTGTGCTAGCGTCTCACGGTTGAAACAGGAGAGGTGTCGCGAAGGAACAACCGCTCAGCCCCTGCATGTAGCCTATCACCATCCCTTTTGGAGAACGTCGATCCATTTTAGGAGAAGGGATGGATGGATTTAGGATCTGGATTCGTGTTATTTCAGCACTGGGAAGGTTTGGAAGGAGGTCGCCGTCGCGGAATCGAAACTTGTGTTGGCCTTGTGGCCTGACAGCCTGACCATCATGATACACAAACCTACCTCGCTTATAACCCCTAAGCATGCTCGGCACGTTAACCCCTGGGGTTCGCGTGAGGAGCAGGGGAGAGCGGAGCATTCGAGAGATGCTCCACTCAGTAGATCACCCCCCTACAGATGGTTATTTTATCTTAATGATTGAAGCTGATGGCTAGGTAGACCACATGCTGTTTTCGTCATATCTTTAGATGCAGAATTGGCCGAGCATATTTTGCTCTGGCATCAAAATCGACAGGATCCTTCTTAGCCAAACTTACAATCATGATACTAAAAGCTAGCCAGAGTGATTCTTAGCATTTATAGGGATAATGTATATACTCGGTTCTTCATCCAGTACATTGTGTCAGATTTCTGGTGCGGACCATAACTGACCGCATAATCGAGATGTCTTTGTTTCTTTATCCGAGCTCTCGTCACCGCATTCAGGTTTTCTGAGGACTTTGTCTTAGTGTCTCTTTGTTTAATCGTGCCTCCTACGTGTCCTATGTGCTTGAATAGATATAGAACTGATATCAAATCATATTTGCATCGTTGAACTGTTTAGCTAAACCCTCAGTTCATTAGAATACCAAGAAAGTACTTATATTACTAGGAAAGTCTTCCTTCAGATCACCAAAGGTTTCTCAAGAGGAAAGCTGTAAAATGCCATCTGGCAAACCTGACTTACAGACTACCGAGGATATTCCTGGTAGGCATGTCGAAAACGCAAATAACATGCCCAATGAGACCTCGCAACACACCCAGCCAAAAGTAAACAGCCAGTCCAAAGGGCAGCGAGTGAACATCGGTACATCGCCACCGTTGAACGAAGAGGGCGATCATACCACGAGCCAGTCAAACCCTAATAGACCTGAAACTCGACCAGTTGAAATGTATGGGCATGATTTGAACCCGGAACCAACAGAGTCTGTTCACATTTCGAAAACCTCAACTCGAGA
>Ga0247814_10001782_pt1 | contig 12361 bp, 8 predicted proteins | sample UWRJL179409R1_FD_179947 | JGI IMG/M metagenome (GOLD analysis project Ga0247814, IMG submission 179947) | Plant litter microbial communities from Arlington Agricultural Research Station in Wisconsin, United States - UWRJ-L179-409R-1 | ecosystem: Environmental > Terrestrial > Plant litter >...
TAACGAAATTTACCATACCCAAATTCAATATGCACACCTGCTGCCAACGCTTAGCCTTGATAGTGTTATTGAAAAATTTGCAGATAATACAGAGAAGCTGCGCCGTGAAGAGCAGCTTAACATAGGCTATGCCCTCCTGCGCCGAGAACTGGCCGAGATTACCCACAAGGGTAAGGTAATAGACTTTAGGGAGTTCATTATGGGCACCGTTAACCGGCTTGGCATATCTTTAAACGAAGCACTAACCTTTAAATCGCTGTACCAGATATTGTTTATTGCTAATGAGTATGCCTCGCTAAACAGCAATTTTACATTGGTAGAACCCTTTGTGCAAAAAAGTTACAATTTTATAGCAGGCAAAGAAGAGATGGCCGGTAAGCAGCTGTATTACCATATTTACATTTTGTATTTTATGGCAAATATTCATTTCAGGAACCGCAGGTTTGCCGAAAGTGAGGCGGTACTGGGGGTAATGCTAACGCAAATGCAGCAGCAAAATAACCGTTATTATGCGCTTTTTAGCCTGCGGTATTTTTTAATGCTGTCGCTTAACAAAAATTATAACGGAGATCCTGCCGGAGCTATAGCTGTTGCCGAAAAAGCTTTAAGCAATGCCGGTAAAAAAGCCGATGTAAGCGATGTACACGACCTTCGGCTTGCCATTATAGTGTTTTGCCTTTTGCAGGAAGACCGCAGCGTTAGCAAGTACATGCGGCAGTATGTGCATACCGACAGCTGGTATGAGAAAAAGCTGGGCATGCTGTATGCCATACGCAAAAGCCTTGTAGAGATACTAATGCACATTCAGTTTGAGAATACCGAACTTGCGCTATCGAGGCTTAAAAGTTTTAAGCGGCGCTATAAAAAATACCTGGCCGAGGTAAATGAAAGCCGCGTGATGAATTATACAGCATTGCTTGAGCGCTATGTGCTGAAACCTGAAATTGCGGCTACAGCCCATTTTAAACAAACCCTGGAAGCTATGGTGCAGCCGGGCATAACCGAAGATATTTTTGTTTTAAGCTTTATAGGGTGGATGCTTGCCAAAGCCGGAAAAAAATCGCCTTACAATGTAACGCTTGCGCTGATTAATGCAAACATGGTAAAATAGCGTAGAACTATAAGTAAATACCTGCCGCAACCCTGTATGTGTTAGCATGCGCCTCTATAATTACCTTAATATCGGGGCTATAGCCGCCACCCATACTGCATTGCACCGGTATACCGAGTTTATGGCAAAGTGATAAAACAAATTCATCGCGTTGTTTACACCCGTATAAAGAACAGCCCAATTTACCCAGTTTATCTGTAGCAAGGATATCTACACCACTCAGGTAAAAAATAAAGTCGGGTTTGTGGCTTTCTATTAATTTCGGTAATGTTTCCTTTAAAATAGCAAGGTATTCATCATCGCCGGTAGTATCGGGTAATGCAATATCAAGGTCGGAAACTTCCTTTTTAAACGGGTAATTGGTCTTGCCATGCATAGAAAAGGTAAAAACGGCATTTTTATGCGTAAATATTTCGGCTGTGCCGTTACCCTGGTGCACGTCAAGGTCTGCTATCAATACCCTTTTTGCAAGGTTAGTATCCAACAAATACTGCGCAGCAATAGCTTGGTCATTTAGCAGGCAAAAGGCTTCGCCGTGGGTACTATAAGCATGGTGGGTACCGCCGGCAATATTAAACGCGATGCCGGTTTGCAATGCCTGGTGGCAGCCCCAAATGGTTCCTTGCGTAATGCGAAGCTCGCGCTCTACCAGTTCGGCCGAAAGCGGAAACCCTATTTTTCGTACCGCCCTTGGGTCGAGCGTAAGGTTTAGTAAATCATCCACATAGCTTTTATCATGTACTGCTAATACATGCTGCATATCGGGAAGGCCGGGCGCGTGGAAATCGGCCTCTGTAACGGTTCCCTCATATAATAATTGCTGCGGCAACAGCTCATATTTAAGCATAGGAAAGCGGTGGCCTTCCGGCAGCGGGTGTTTGTATATGGGGTGGAAAGCTATGGGGAGCATTGGTAATTAATTTTCGGCATCCATTGCCTGTTGCAACGCCTCATAAAACAACCCCACATGATAACCGTCCATTAATCCGTGGTGCACGTGTACCGATACCGGCATGCTCCTGTTACCCTTATCATCTACCGTCATTTTACCAACCGATATTTTAGGGCAGCTATCCGGAAATGTAAAACTGCGGGCATGCGATAATGAGGTGAAATTAACCCACGGTAATGCTGAGAAGTGAATTAGATTATCGCTTTCAAACTTGCGTGTAAACAGCCCCGGTGTGTTGCGGATGCGCTCCATTTCTATTTGAGATTCGGCAACAAATGCTGCGATGTCTTCGTGAAACTGCATATACGAAAATCCAAAGGTATTATCATCGCGCGTTAATGTAGCCGAAACATCTACCCTCTCGTGTATTATTACTTCGCCATTGGCAATGCGGTACCTAAAGGCTTCTATACTGTTTACCGCCACCAGGGTTTTATGCAGGTAATATAAAAAGAAAGGAACGCCTTTTTGTTTGGCATTAGCATAAGCTTTAGTAACATCTATAGGAGCAACGAGGCCAAAGAATGGCTCATCGAATTTACTAAAAAACTCAAAATGTTCTTTGCGGGGCCAGGTATCGAGGTTTAATTTAACGGGCATTTTTACAGATAAAAATTAGTAGTGCAAAGGTAAAACAACCGTATAAAATTAATAGTATCAGTTAACAAAATCGTCCTGAAATTTAACCAGTACATACTTTTTAGCCCTGGCATCATAATAGCCCAATACGTAATAATAGTCGTATTTAAATACCGATTGCAGCGCTATATTCCGCTCGTTCTGCGACATAAACTGCCCAATATAATCGGCGGCAAGCCTTTGTTGTGGCAGGGGCTTATGGTTAAATTCATCATCAAAAAGGCTTTCAAAATAAACCGATTGCGTGTTTGAAGGATACATTTCATACGGATCTATACCCGCTGCTGCCATTACCGCAACACCCATTGCAACATTTTCTGCCGGCACCACATAGCGTATGGCTCCGGTAACCACGAGCAGGTCGTTTGGCGTTTGGTAAACCGATACGGCTGCACTGCCGCCATCTGCCCTGCGCAAAAAACGTTTGGTGTTTTTAAACTCGCTGTCGCGCTTGTTATCGGTTTGCTCTAATAATGGCGAATTCTTAAATGCAATGGTATCTTCTGCACCCGCCCTTAGTGTTTTTGTATCCTGTACCGAATCTAAATTGGTACGCGACAATACTATCTCATCCCTATTAAGCACCACCTGATACAGCTTTTGCTCATGCAGAAACGAGTTGGCATCGGCATCCTTTACTATTATTTGCGGAATGATGTTCTCTGTTATCGCATACGTACTTGCATCTATGGTAAAGAGCTGTGTAAATGCCGGATTTTGGTTAAGCGATAGCACAATGGCGTTATTAGTAACATAAAATTTTATTTTACTTACCGTGGCCGGCAGGGGTGTGTAAGTGCCTTTGTCTATTTTTTGCAGCGGATAGCTGTCCAGCAGCCTGTTAAAACTTGTAGCTTTATTATCGGGATTTGTAAAGCTGAATTTAGAAAAGTCGAGTGTACGCTGCACATATTTGCCTTGGTTAAAAATATACAGTTTTAATTTAGAGCCAAGTTTAGGCAGTGTAACAATGTAAAATGCATTGTTCTCGCTAAAACTTGTCAGGATATCTTCGTCTTTAAAAGGCAGCTCATAAAAATAATCGGTAACTGTTTTGGCCTCAAAATCAAAATGTACTTCCTGTATTTTTTTGTAATCACTACTGGCCCAGTATGCCGATGGCTGTCCCTCTGTATTATAGCTATAGCCTGCTATAAGGTCGTACTCATTGGTATCGGGGCGCTCTGCTGCCAGGCTATCGGCATAATACAGTACGCGGGTATAGCGCAGGGCGGTAACAACGTTTTTATCTGCGGCAAACACCGTAAGGCCACGGTTATTGGCTTCAGGTGCGGCTGTTATCTCGTGGTAGTCTCGTGTTTTTTTTAATTCGAGGGTATGCGTAGCGAGTACACTTTGCCCAAAGATGCCCTGAAAGCAACACAAGAGTAATAATGCAGATAGAATATTTTTGAGGTTCATAGCCGGCTAATTTATAGTTAAGATAACAATTTTTGAGCCAGATTATGTTAAGAAGTTAGCTATAAAATTTCAGCACCTTTTACACGATTGTTTTCTATAGAATATTCCAACAATTCTTTCATTAGTAAATATACTTTTGTTGCTTTTTCTACAGGGAAGTAATTTTCTTTATTGGTATCGGCAACCTCAGCACGCACAATAGCATCATTAATCCTCTCAATTTCAAGATAGCTTTTAGGATAATTCTTTAATTTTTGTTCAGTATGCTTATTTCCAAGTGCGGTTTTCATATCGCTGCTATTAGCGCAAAGAATGTTTGCCTGCTCATCTAAATGAAACCATAGCCAAACTTCAAAGCAATAATTGCTGATGTAGAGATCTGCATCCGGTAAGCTGTCACAATAGTTTTTAAGTTCTCCAAACTGCTCATCGGGATGGTCGGCAACATCTAACACAAATCTAAATTTATCTTCTTTACTTGGTGTGACCCTTAAATTTTTAGGAGGATTGTTTATGAAAGACTCTGCTCGTTCCATTAATTTTTTTGGTTGCGATCCAACAACCTCGGTATCAGATTCAAATATGTGTAGTACGCATGCCGATCTTGGGTCTAAATGCTGCACATTGAACGCACCAAAATAAGCAGGTTCTTTTTTCTCTCCTTCATAAATAATAAAAAACTTAGTAGCATCTTCAAATGCTTCAGGCTTATTATAGTCTGCTAAAGAATGTCTTTTCCTTTCCATTAATCAACTTTTTCTGAACTAACTAATTTAGAAAAATCTCCAAGAAAAGGTATACCGCCGTAACGCCCTTCTAAATAACCACGCTCAAGCACTTTATCTCCACGTGGATTGAAATTACTTAACGGATAGAACTCTGTACTACCATCATCTTTTTTTTCTGTAAACCAAATTTCATCACGTCTTAATAAATCATTGTCTAATAAATGACTTTCATGAGTTGTGAAGATTAATTGACTGTTAGAAGTTTCGGCAGATGAATACATTCTTAATAATTCCTTTGCGAGTAATGGATGCATACTACGCTCTAATTCATCAACAACATATACAACATCACCTTCATAAATTAATTGTTCGAATGCAGGTGACAGTTGAAAGAGTCTGTTAGTACCGTCTGATTCTTCAACAAAATCAAAAAAATCTTCCGAATGGAAATGTTTAGTTCTTAGAAATGAGACAAAATACTTATCTCCTCTCTTTCTTAGAATATTAATTTGCGAATTATAATCAAAAGGTATGAATTCATCATCAAAGTCTGTAATCTCGGGAAGATTTGATTCGTCAATTTCTTCTATATCATTCTGCTCATTTTCAGTAAGGGATTTTATCGCATTATAATCATCTTGAGACAAATCTGCATTATCTATTTTAGATTCAATTAAACTTTCTAATTCATCAATCAATTCTTTCTTAAAATCTTCTTCTGCATAACTAAAAAAATCACTTGCTTCAATTTCATTTATAACAAGATCTTCAATTCCCGTTTTACTATTAATTAGTAAATTTTTAGCAAATTCAAAAGATTTTGAACCTGTAAGAACCGAGTGAGAATAATGAGGACTTTTGAAATGAGGCAACACTATGGTTAATTTGGCAAACCCATAATATAAGAAATTTAAAATATCAACATCTTCAATATTACCAAAACAAGCATTCAACACAGTTTGTGTATCGGCTAATTCTTTATCTAAATATTTATTTATATATGATAAATCTTTAGAGTTTTTAAAATACTCCCCAAATGTTACATTTTTATTCTCTCTTTTGTATAATAATTCTTCTTTTTCATTTGCAACTGAGTTTATCAGATACAGCCATTCCTGTTTGATTTTTCCTTTAAAAATTTCGATTGCATAATCAAAATGATTACCATCAATTTCATATTCTATTTTAAAAGTTGTAGGTTTATTTTTATAAGCCGAATCCATGCGAAATCTAATACTGGCAGGGCTTAGCAATGTTTCTTCTCCAAATACAACGCTCTTCAAATATCTTAACGCTTTAACCAAATTACTCTTCCCAGCAGCATTAGCACCATAAATCGCCGCAGTTTTTAATACTTCAATACCAGATCCTGTTTTATGAACATGATTCTGCAATTTTCGCGAACCGTTACCCTTTGCAGGTAACATATTAAATTCTGTCTCATCTTTGAAAGACATGAAATTACTAACTGTGAATCGTATTAACATCGATTTTTTCGTTTAAAATTTTATTTGTAACACAAAATAAATTAATTATATCATTCCCTCAGCATTTATCTACGATTTTTTCGTAAAAATAAAAAAGCCTCCATTTTGGAGGCTTAATCTTATACAAAGTTGAAAACTTTAAAAACTTTCGACTTTACAACATTCTGACTAAATCTAACTAATCATTTCCCCATTACCAACACCCTCAGCATCCGGGTTAATGAAAACCAGTTTGCCTTCGGCATTTTGGGTCATAAGTATCATACCCTGGCTGTCTACGCCGCGCAGGTTGCGGGGCGCAAGGTTAACGAGTACGCTCACGCGTTTGCCTATAATGTCTTCGGGCTTAAAGCTTTCGGCAATACCACTCACTATGGTTCGTACATCAATACCTGTGTCTACTTTAAGTACTAATAGCTTATTGGCCTTCGGCATTTTTTCAGCTTCTAAAATTGTTCCGGTACGGATGTCCATTTTACTGAATTCATCAAACGTAATGAGGTCTTTTTGCGGTTCGGCTTTTTTGTTCTCGGCTTTATTAGCGGTTTTTGTCGCCTCTAACTTCTCTACCTGCTTTTGGATCTCTTCATCCTCAATTTTAGCAAACAACAGTTCTGCTGCACCTATCTGGTGGTTTGGCGCAATAAGTTCGGTTTTAAGGGCAACGTCGTTCCAGCCGGTTTTATGCGATGTCTTAGCATCGTTCGCGCTAAGCGTTTCATCTACAATTCCAAACACAGAAACCGATTCCGGCACTGCATCCAGCTTTAAAATGTCTTTTAATTTAGCAGCAGTAAACGGCAGGAAAGGCTCGCTTAATACAGATAATGCTGCGGCTATTTGCAATGCCACATACATTTGGGTTTTAACGCGCTCTTCGTCGGTTTTAATAACTTTCCAGGGCTCTTCGTCGGCAAGGTATTTGTTACCAAGGCGGGCAAGGTTCATAAGCTCCACTAATGCTTCCCTAAAGCGGTAGCGCTCTACAGAGCTGGCTATTACGGCAGGGTAAGCACGCATTTCGGTAAGGGTGGCTTCGTCTACATCGCTAAATGTATTAGGCTGTGGCACCACTCCGTTGTAGTATTTATTGGTAAGCACCACTACACGGTTTATAAAGTTACCAAAAATAGCAACCAACTCATTATTATTACGTGCCTGGAAATCTTTCCAGGTAAAATCGTTGTCTTTAGTCTCCGGCGCATTGCTGGTTAGGGCGTAACGCAGTACATCCTGCTGGTTAGGGAAATCCTGCAAATACTCGTGCAGCCATACCGCCCAGTTTTTAGACGTAGAAAGCTTGTTTCCCTCAAGGTTAAGGAACTCATTTGCCGGAACATTATCGGGCATTATGTAAGTACCCTCAGCCTTAAGCATAGCAGGGAAAATCACGCAGTGGAACACAATATTGTCTTTGCCAATAAAGTGAACCAGCTTGGTGTCTTCGCTTTTCCAGTACGGCTCCCAGTCTTTACCTTCGCGGGCAGCCCATTCTTTTGTAGATGATATATAGCCAATAGGCGCATCAAACCAAACGTACAGCACTTTACCCTCGGCTCCTTCTACAGGCACAGGGATACCCCAGTCAAGGTCGCGGGTTACGGCGCGTGGTTTAAGCCCGTCGTCCAGCCATGATTTTACCTGGCCAAAAACATTGGGTTTCCAGTCGCTTTTGTGCCCTTCCAGTATCCATTCGCGCAGGAAAGCATCATATTGGTCTAAAGGCAGGAACCAGTGTTTGGTGCTCTTTAATATAGGCGTAGTACCACTAATGGTACTCTTAGGGTTTATCAGGTCGGTAGCGTTAAGTGATGATCCGCAGTTTTCGCACTGGTCGCCATACGCTTCACCGTGGCCGCATTTGGGGCAGGTGCCTATTACAAAACGGTCGGCCAGGAACTGGTCGGCCTCAGCATCATACAGTTGCTCTGTAACCTCTTCTATAAACTGGCCGGCATCATACAATTTCCTGAAAAATTCTGATGCGGTATCATGGTGTATCTTAGCCGAAGTGCGCGAATAATTATCGAACGATATACCAAAATCACTAAAGCTTTCTTTAATGATGGCGTGGTATTTATCTATAACCTGCTGTGGAGTAATACCCTCTTTTTTGGCTTTCATAGATATGGCTACGCCGTGCTCATCGCTTCCGCAAATAAAGGCTACATCGCGCCCCTGAAGCCTCAGGAAACGGGAGTAAATATCGGCAGGAACGTAAACACCGGCAAGGTGGCCTATGTGTATGGGGCCATTAGTATAAGGCAATGCAGCGGTAACAGTATAGCGTTTCGGGTTGTGTAACATTTTCTTCTTATGGTTTAATATGCAAAAATACGAAATATTGCGCTAATTTGTTTCGTCACCTGTTATGGTAGTGTATCGAAATTTTTAATTGGAAATTACCGCCCTTGCATTTAATGCAAAACAAAAAATCCCGGGCACATTGCTGTACCCGGGATAATTTTATTTAATTAAGGTTGCTGTTATTTTTTAGCGATCCTGAATGTTTTAACATGGTTGTTAGCCGTTACATTTACTATATAGCTGCCGCTTGTAAGGTTACCCATATCAAGCACGGCATTTGTAGCATTTACCTGTTTAGATAACAATTCCTGGCCTAAAAGGTTATACACTTTTACCGATGTAATAGCTGCCTGAGCAGAAATATTTAATACATCGTTTACCGGGTTAGGGTAATATGTAAACTGTACAGCATTAAAATCATTAGTACCTAAGGTAACAGTTACTAATACGGCAAGCACATCGTTGCTGGCACAAAAGCCTAAGGTTTGCGTTGCATAATAAGTAGCGCCTGTTACAAGTGGGGTTGTTTCATCAAGCGGGGTTGTACCTTCCTGTGCATCTTCTGCGGTAGCATACCATAACACACCGCTACCGGTAACATCAAGATCGGCAAGTGTTGCAATGGTGCCAACAGGTACGCTAACTGTTTGCTCTTCTGCTCCCTGTGGCGCATCCGGGGCTGCTGCAATAGTAACTTCAAAGCTGTCTTCGGCAGTACAGCTTCCGGCAGCGGCATATACATATATAAGGATAGATTCTTCGATTACCGTTCCCACAGCAATAGCTCCTACTCCACCCGGGGCAGAATAGTAAGATCCTGATTCAATGTCCGGTAATGTATAGCTTGTACATGCCATTATATCCATAACAAGAGAAAGTTCCAATTCTTCAAGTGTTACCTCTACGGCGGTCCTTGCTGTGCTTTGGCAGCCTTCTACACCCTGAGAGGCATAATAGGTGTTTCCTGATACTAATGCAGCTGTAGGTGCTAAAGGTATATCTGTAGTTGCTGTTGCATACCATGTTACGGTTGTTCCGGCAGTAGGGTTAAGTGCCAGATCAAGATCGGCAACGGTAGAAGCACTGCAAAACTGTGGCGCAGTTGCGGCTAATGCAGGTGCCTGGTTTGCAACACTTACAGCAACGGCTTCGGTTTCGGTAGAAAGGTTTCCTGCAGAGCAGGTAATTACTGCCCTGTAAACATAATTATTGCTTATTGTAGCAGTATATTCATCTGCTGTAGCACCGGTTATGTTAATAAAGAAGCCATTAAAGCCTGCATATTGCCACTGGAATAATTCGCCATTGGTATACTCTGTACTTAAGCTAAGCAGTACAGTGTTACCGGTACATACCGCTGTAGCATCGGCTATTACAGTAGCGGTAGCCGGCGCGTCTATGCATGCTGTTCCCGAGCATGGCAAGCCTGTAGAAGTTACCATTACAATACTACTGTTAGACGGTTGCCCGGCTCCGTTACATTTTACAGTACACCTGTACCATCTGGTTCCAAACTGTGTAGTAGTAAGTGTAGCGCTGGTTGCGCCTGTAATATCAAAAAACTGTCCGCCATTTGGAGAATTTTGCCATTGATAGGTATACGAACCATTGTAAGTAGTACCTAACGATAAAACAACACTACCTGTAAGGCATACCTCTGTAGACTCTGCAATGGTTGTAGATGCCGGTGGCGGGCTGGTGCATTGCCCATTTACGCTGTTTACCGTAAAAACCGATAAACATAAAATTGTAATAATAAAATTGTAATAATTTTTCATAGAATTTGATTTTTTGTAAACAAATTTAACAAAATAAGTGGAGACAGATAGGTAAAAATAAAAGAATAACAAATAAGCTGAATTTTACACAGAAAAATATAGCTAAGGCAAATCATTCGTAAATTACTGTATATCTTTTTAGTATGTTTACTTAACTTAAATACAACCCGATGAAATATTATATACTCCTACTATTGCTCTTTGCCGGCAATACAGCATACGCCCAGAATGTTGACAAAGCATTTGCCGTTTATTTTGAATTTGACAGCTATGCTCTTTCTCCAAAGGCAATGATTACAATAGATAGTATAATTACTGATGTAAAAGGCAGAAAGGACTATAGCATAACAATATCCGGATACACCGATGACGCCGGTACGGCCGATTATAATAAAAGGCTGGCCCTAAACAGGGCTAATGCAGCAAAAGATTATATGGAACAAAAAGGTATTAGCGTTGCAAGTACTGTTGCCCTAAATTATACTGCAGATAAGAACAAAACCCTTACGCCTGAGGAGAAACGAATGGTAAGTATAACTGTAAAGTATACTAACAAAGGCGGTAACGCTGCAGGATCCAAAGAGCAGAAATATACAGCACCCGGCGGCACTATTGTAACCCCCAGTGTTCCCCTGGGCGATATTAAAGTGACCGAGTTTTTTTCGGCGAGGAGTATGATAGCCGGTGGTATGTACTGCTTAGACGTAGATGGTAATATATTACAGACAGCAGGCATGATAGAAATTTGCCGTAAAGATTTAAAGCTCGACGTATCGGGGGCGTTTTACACCGTTATGCTACCCCGCAAACAAGGCAGGATCATAAACACATCTATGACCGTATGGGCACAGGTTAAAAGTAACAACGGTACATTACGTTGGGAAAACACCCCAATAACCATTACTACCGACCCGACGAATAAATACTACATATTTAAATTCCCTGTAGGTATAGAGAATTGTATAAAGATAAACTTAGATATGCCGTGTGTAAACGGTAATGATTGCAAAATTGTGTACATAGCAACCGCTAAGCCTTATGATTTTTACAATGTATCGGTTACAAACCCTAAAAGCAGCCTGTCGTTTTCGGCTAAAGTAAATGATACGCTCTGGGCGTTTACTGCAGGCAGCCGCATGCAGGTTAGGAACATGACCTTTACAGGAAATTACAAAGAGGCAGGAAAGGAAAAAAAGCTTAAAGTTATACTTAGCAATGCCAAGCATACCCCTGATGAAGATGGTAACGAACACTACTATATTTGCGAAGACTGCCGTGTAGAGAATGAAAGCGGTAAAGGCTTTTTTAACTGGATAAAAAATCTGTTTAAATAAGTTTCCTGCTAAAATTACAAATATGTTAGGGAATGCTTTTTTGCATCTCAAAAAGAAAGATACTGTTTTAATTAAAATATAAACATACGTTTCTAAATAAAATGTTAAACACATCTTTACATAATCCTAAAACATAAAGGTAATGGTATTATTATACCTACATTTGGATACATTTAAATTAGTGTACTGTGCATAAAGACCCTTTTACTGATAACGAAAAATTTGTTTTCCCCAAAACACCCACCGGTGTAGAAGGGCTTGATGAGATAACCGAAGGCGGTTTCCCTAAAGGGAGGCCCACACTTATATGCGGCGGTGCAGGCTGCGGCAAGACATTACTGTCTATGCAGTTTTTAATTAAGGGCATAACAGAGTTTAACGAACCCGGCGTTTTTATGTCGTTCGAAGAGCCATCGCATGATCTTTCCCTTAACGTTCGCTCCCTGGGTTTTGACCTTGAACAGCTTAAAGCCGACAAAAAGCTGGTGGTAGACCACGTGCGCGTAGAACGTTCTGAAATTGAAGAGGCCGGAGAATACGACCTTGACGGGCTTTTTATACGCCTTGGCTATGCCATAGACTCTGTAAACGCTACCCGTGTAG
>Ga0247814_10001784_pt1 | contig 12334 bp, 14 predicted proteins | sample UWRJL179409R1_FD_179947 | JGI IMG/M metagenome (GOLD analysis project Ga0247814, IMG submission 179947) | Plant litter microbial communities from Arlington Agricultural Research Station in Wisconsin, United States - UWRJ-L179-409R-1 | ecosystem: Environmental > Terrestrial > Plant litter >...
GTTTCACTAATGAGCTTTCTGAAGAGGTCTCTCTTCTTCTGGAAAAAAGAGGACAGCGCTAAGTAGCGTTCGGGAACACTCAGGTACTTTGCTATGCCAACCTGCATGGGTGTATTGACGCTGAATACATTAAACTGGTGAACTTTTTTGAATTCCTTCATCAGAAATTCTGGAGCCAGACAATAGCCGAGCTTCCATCCTGTGGCATGGAGTAGTTTGCCAAATGAGGCCACAACAAAACTTCTTTCCTTCAATTCAGGATATTTCGAGACGCTCAGATGTGGCTCACCGTCAAATATGATATGCTCATAAACCTCATCGCTTAAGATCAGTACATCCGTGTTTTTAGTCAGTTTGATCAGCTCTTGAATGTCTTGCTCCTGGAGGGTTCTCCCCGTAGGATTTTGAGGACTGTTCAGGATGATCATCTTAGTGTTCGCGGAAAATAGTTTTTTTACCATGTTCCAGTCTATCTCATAATTTGGAGGGCTAAGCTCAAAAGGCTTCACCAAACCACCAAGTAGTCTGATGGCAGGCGCATAACTATCGTATGCAGGTTCAAATATAATAACCTCATCACCTGCACTGATTGTTGCTGCAAGTGCAGTGAAAATGGCCTGGGTTCCTCCAGCAGTTACGGTTATCTCTGTTTCTGGATCATAGCTCGCCCCGTACAACGCCTCAGTCTTGCCGGCGATAACATTCCGTAGCTCGGTGCTGCCTGCCATAGGCGCATATTGATTGTGTCCATTCTTCATCGCTTCCGCTACATAAGCAATCAACTGAGGATCACAATCAAAGTCGGGAAATCCTTGTGAAAGATTGATGGCATCATGCTCTGCAGCGAGTTTGGACATTACTGTAAATATAGTGGTGCCAACTCCGGGTAATTTCGATTGTATAGGTATCATGTGGAAGCGAAAATAGAAATAATAATTATCGTCTTATATCAGATTTATTTAATAATTTCAACCTGCTATGACTTTTAAAACTAAAGAGAGCAAGCTCTTGCTCGTACTGGGTGCTTTTTTCGTTGCAAATGCAATATTATCTGAATTTATAGGAGTTAAAATATTTACCGTCGAAGGAACGCTGGGTATAAAACACTTTGATATCAATTTAATGGGTGTACCCAACCTTTCATTCAATATGTCAGCCGGCGTACTGACCTGGCCCATAATTTTCATTATGACTGATATCATCAATGAGTATTTCGGAGTCAGGCAGGTTAGATTTCTGTCCATTTTAACCGCCATACTAATTTCCTATGCCTTTATCGTTGTGGGAGCAGCCATGCACCTTACGCCATCAGACTTCTGGGTCACCCAAACCATTAATGGCAAGTCGCTGGACATGAATAACGCTTTTGCCGGCATCTTTGGTCAGGGCATGTGGATTATAGTGGGGTCCATAGTTGCCTTTTTAGTCGGACAAATCGCCGACGTGCTGATCTTTCACAAGATAAAGAAGATCACAGGTGATCGGGCGCTTTGGTTGCGGTCTACCGGTTCCACCTTAGTATCTCAACTAATTGACAGCTTTGTTGTTATTTTTATTGCATTCTACCTAAACCCGCAGTACAGTTGGAGCTGGCAAATGGTAGCTGCAATAGGTCTGGTTAACTACACTTACAAGTTTATAGTCGCTATAGCGATGACGCCAATCCTGTATTTGGTGCACAGCATTATTGACAAATATCTGGGAAAAGATCTCTCACAAAGATTGATTACTATGGCCGGACGCCGTTAAGTACGCTTAAATCGGTAAAAATCGCTTGACGTGCCTTAGCAGATCATCAAGGTCAAATGGTTTGCTAATAAAATCGTCGGAACATGCTTCTTCCAGAACCGCTTTCTCGGCAGCATGTGCGGACATCATAATGATATTGACATCCTTTGTTGTTTCCCTTGACTTCAAATTCCTGCAAATGTCAATCCCATTCCCATCCGGTAACATTACATCCAACAAAACGAGATCAGGTATACTTTCTTCTATTGTTTTATAAAAGTCTTTGACATTTGCAGAAGACTCCACCATATACCCCGACTCTATGAGAATGTATTCTACTATAAATCGTATGTCGTCATCATCCTCAACAACATGTACAAGTTTCCCCATAATTCGGTGCCTAATCGTTTGAAAAAAGTAACGCTCTAAATGAAAAAAGGTTTTGAAAAGATGGACATAGTGCTCAAATAATATATATTTGGCGCTTAAATTAAAAAATCGAATATGGAAAAGTTTTCACAAGTAAAAGAGTTATTGGCTTCTGTTGAGGCTGATGCAGAGAAGTTTTATAACGCTGGTAACAGTGCTGCAGGAACAAGAGTTCGTAAAGCAATGCAAGATCTAAAAGTTCTTGCTCAAGAAATTCGTGCTGAAGTAACTGATAAAAAAAACAGCGCTAAATAAGGTTTATGTTATTTAAATTCCAGTAGCGAAATTCTTCGCTGCTGGATATTTACTCCCCTCCATATGAGTTACAGTCCTAGTCCTGAAAGATATAAGAACATGCAGTACAGACGCTGCGGAAACAGTGGCATCGTGCTGCCTGCAATTTCATTGGGTCTGTGGCATAATTTCGGTCATGTCGATCAGCTGGAAAATAGCGCCAGTATTTTAAGGCTTGCCTTCGATAGTGGCATCACGCACTTCGATCTTGCCAACAACTATGGTCCCCCTCCAGGCTCTGCAGAGGAAAACTTCGGTAAGCTGTTGAAACGGGATTTCAGGGGTTACAGAGATGAGATGATCATTTCTACTAAGGCAGGATATACCATGTGGGATGGCCCTTACGGTGATTGGGGCTCTAAGAAGTACCTGGTCTCTAGTTTGGATCAAAGTTTAAAACGTATGAATCTGGACTATGTTGATATTTTTTATCACCACCGTCCGGACCCAAATACCCCATTGGAAGAAACAATGGCGGCACTAGATCTGATTGTGCGTCAAGGGAAGGCCTTATATGCTGGGATTTCTAATTATAGGCCAGAAGAAGCCTCAAAAGCAATTGCGATATTAAAGGAATTGGGTACACCATGCTTAATTCATCAACCTAAATACTCCATGTACGAACGTTGGGTAGAAGGTGGTTTGCTGGATCTTTTAGGCAAAGAGGGGATAGGGTGTATACCATTTTCACCACTTGCACAAGGGCTGTTGACGGATAAATACTTAACAGGTGTGCCGTCAGACTCAAGAGCCGCAAAGACACATGGCGCCCTGCAGCAAGATCAGATTACTGATGAGAAGCGTAGTCAGCTGAATAAGCTTAACGATATTGCTAAAACGAGGGGTCAGAAGCTCGCACACATGGCGTTATCCTGGATTTTAAAAGATGAGCGGGTAACTTCTGTACTGGTAGGCGCGAGCAGGCCAGAACAACTGGCAGATTCATTGAAATGTCTCGACAATACAAATTTTACTTCGGAAGAATTGATTCAAATTGAGGTAGTCCTCGCCAATAGTTAGTTGCAAAAGTAATGGAAGAAAAAAAGACATTGCCGGTTCTTGCCGCAGAAGAAATACGTGTATTGGGCGTGTTGATGGAAAAATCGAAGACCACGCCTGAATATTACCCGATGACCGTCAATGCCATCACTGTAGCCTGCAATCAGAAGACTTCCCGAAAACCTGTGGTTCAATATGATGACCAGACGGTTACACTCGTATTGGATACCTTAAAAAGAAAGGGATTGATCTCTACGGCGACGGGTGGATCGAGTCGCGCCATAAAGTACAAGCACAACTTCGCGATTGTGTTTCCGGTTTTGCCCGCTGAAGTATCGATTTTATGTCTCTTGATGCTGAGAGGCCCTCAGACTCCTGGAGAACTGAATACCAATTCAGGGAGACTGTACGAGTTTGAATCTTTGGATGATGTTCAAGAAGTGCTGGAACGGTTATCAGACCCGGAGTTGCCTTATGTTGTGCAATTACCACGTAGGCCTGGACAAAAAGAAACAAGATTTACACACCTGCTAGGCGGCGAGCCAGATTTGACTCAGTTGGAACAAGAAGCTGAGAGTTACACTAAACCTGCTGGAGAACTTGAGCTCAGGCTTTCAAAAGTGGAAGAAGAACTGGCCATATTAAAAGCTGATTTCGATAAACTCATGAAGGAACTAATGGGTTAGTTTTTGATGAGACCCACCGTATCGGCCTTCACACTATCTTTTACTAATGTTCCGTTCGCCTCTGCAGGTTCTGTTGCCCGCAGTTGAATTTTTGGTTCCGTACAGGAAGCCACAAGAATAGCTAATGCAAATACAGGTACAATTATTTTCATAACTTCTGACTAATTGATTAATTTAGTCAAAAGTACAAACAATGTTGGGTGGTGTCTGCCTTTCCAATATATTTTACAAATCTGTGGCTAAACACATATTCCAAAACAATTATCCAATAGGCCTGTTAGAAAACCATTGACTAAAATAGCAACGATATGGAAACTAACCCTACACCAAAGCCAGATTCTAAACAATATGATGTTGAACATCCGGAAAAGCTGAACACCCCTAGTTTCAATAGTGGAACGGAAAAGAGAGAAGGGGCGAAACTTCCAGCGGTAGAAAATATGAATGATGAGGATGAAAAGGTGGAGCCTGAAGATTCTAACCGAACCAACATGCCAGAGACTGACCTGGGTAACGATACAGGTGACGACGAAAAAGAAAAGGAAAGAATTATCAGGAGGTAAAATCTCCGTGCTTAATTTTTTCTTCCTCCTTTTGGGCAATTAGCTTTCCTTTTTTAAGGTCTATGCGAATAATATTATACAAACTCATGTATACATTTGCTATCCAAACTATCGAGAAGCCGGCTATTAAATAACCTCTCCAATCCGGGTATAACAAAGTATAACGCGTGATGATCAATAGGGCCAACGTCACATAGTGGCTAAAACAATATTCACAAGTGAGCATATAAAATATCTTGCGAAAGAGGAAGGCCTTACTGTTTTTGGATTTATCTACGCAGAATTCTCTCGGTTCTCTAAATATTTCTTCTTTGGTCACTGTCCATGCAATGCAAGCAACAGGAAGTGCAAGTACAAACATCCAGTATATAGGCTTATCCATTTCTCGTAAATTTGATTGGTATACCATCCGAGAACAAACTAACTGAAACATTGTTCTACCTATTGGTTTTTGGCATTTAGTATTGACGTTATTTATCATCATATTGAACCCAAATAAAAGCTAGATCAATGGAGAAGAATAAACACAACGTCTTTGAACGGATGTCGAACAGAATAACTACATGGACAGGTAGTGCGGCTGCCTTTGGAACAGCCCTTTTGATCATCATTATTTGGGTGATATCGGGACCCATCTTCCATTACTCAGATACCTGGCAACTGGTTATTAATACAGGGACCACAATCATCACTTTCCTTATGGTGTTCCTAATTCAGAAGTCGCAGAACAAAGATTCGAAAGCCATTCAATTGAAGCTCAATGAGCTGATTGCTGCAAGCAGACATGCGAGTAACCGGATGGTTGATATAGAAGACCTTACGGAATCTGAATTGGATATTTTGCACAAGTATTACCAGAAACTTTCTGATATAGCCGAAGCAGATGATGACATCCATCAATCCCATTCCATCGATCAGGCTGTAGACCGGCATGAGAATAAAAAATCAATAAGATCTTCGGGAGATACCTAGTCATGGAACGCAGAACCATTATCATAATTGGCGGCGGCATTGCAGGTTTAGTTGCAGCCAGATCGTTGAGTTCGCGCTACCATGTCATTGTGCTGGAAGCGATGAGAAGGTTTGGCGGAAGGATATGCGCACTTGACAAAAAGGCTTTCCCGCAACCTATCGAAGGAGGTGCGGAATTTATCCACGGGAAGGCTGCACAAACGATGAAATTACTTAAAGTAGCAGGCTTAACTTACACCAAGGTAACGGGTAAGTTTTACCGTAGAAACAAAAGCAGCTTTATCGTCGATGAACAAAACACTGCAGGCTGGGAAGAAATGCTCAAGCAAATGGCCAGTTTGAAGGAAGACCTTTCGCTCAGTCATTTCCTGGACCAGTATTTTTCAGATGATTCCTACCATCAACTGCGTGAGCAAGCATTGGGGTTCGCTGAAGGATTTGACCTAGCTGATCCGAGTAAGGTAAGTGTGAAAACCTTGTATAGGGAATGGTCTCATCAAGCAAACGATCATCGAGTTGACGACGGCTACGCTGCGCTCGTCAAGTTCTTAGTCAAAGACTGCCGCAAAAGGGGTTGCAAGCTAATTAGTGGTTGCATAGTTAAAACATTGGAGTGGGAACAGCACATGGTCAAGATCACTACGCTTGACAACCAAGTCTATAATGCTGAGCAATCTATTTTAACCGTTCCGCTGGGGGTATTGCAAGAAAAGGGTGGCCTTAGTATCTCCATACAGCCACCGGTTCCAACTTACTTTGAGGCGGCAAGTAAAATTGGCTATGGTAAAGTAATTAAGATTGTTTTAGCATTTAAATCCAGGTTTTGGAAAAAGGATGCCGGATTCTTTCTGAGTGAAGATGATTTTTCGGCATGGTGGACGCAGTTGCCTTCAACCGCTCCTGTGTTGACCGGATGGGCTGGTGGTCCAAAGGCCGAGGCGCTGTCCTGGCAAGGTAGTTCAGTATTGCTGGAGAAAGCGATGAAATCCTTGTCTGACCTCTTCCTCTTGGATGTCATGACGCTCAAGGAGTCTCTTGAAGGCTGGCATGTTTTTAACTGGCAAAAGCAGAAGTCTATTTTAGGCGGTTATAGCTACGCAACTCCTGAAACTGAAGCGGCACTTCTGGTGTTAAATACACCCATTGACGAAACCATATTCTTTGCCGGCGAGGGTTTGTATTCCGGAGACCATCCTGGAACGGTCGAAGCAGCAATTGTTAGTGCGAAAAGTGTTACAGATCATCTTCTAAAGCGGTAAATCAGACTTTGCCTCCTCTCTTTTTTAACAGGAGGACCGATCAGAAACCCATAGGGCTGCAGATCAGGGACATGATCACAAATGATCTTGAAGATTCCCATTAAAGGAATCGCTAGTACCATACCCGCAATACCCCATACCATTTCCCCAACTACGATAGACATAATGGTAAACAGAGGGTTGATGCTCACCTGCTCACCAACTACCAAAGGTTCAAGAATGTAGGTTTGAAGGAACTGCACTACAAAGTAGGTCACCAGCACCCAAATGATCATTTTAGTATCACCTCCCTGGACCAATACAGATAGAACGGTGATGGAGGTTCCGGTAAGGTTCCCAACGAATGGAATAATTTCGAGGATTCCACAAAGTACTGCAAAGAAGATGGCATTTTCAACTCCGATCAGGGAGAAGCCGATACCGTACATAATCCATAGGATCCCAATCATCGCACCCAGCCCGCTCAGGTATTTTTGTGCTACGTTTCCAGACTTGTGAACAATTTCATCTGCCAGATGCTTATCTCCATGATTGCTCAGCTTTAAGATAAAGTTCTTAATGTGACTTCTGTAAAACAAGAACAAAAACATGTAGACTGTCACCAACATCGCGCTTACGAGAAACCCGAATGCACCGCTAGCGAAACTCATAGCCAAACTTCCAGCGCTGCCTGCACCGGATGTGCCCTGTTCCTTAATCATCTTTTCCTGCTGTTTAAAAGATATGCCCACGGTTTTACTTACCCAGCTCCTCACATTATTGAAAAGCTCAATAAGTCGGTTTTTCATCTCGTCCATACTGTCAGACAGGCTACTTAACTGCCAGCTCATCAACAGCACAATTACCGCGATCACCAATAAGAATAGGGCAATGCAGATGAAGGAAGCGAGTCCACGCTTCAAGCCTTTACTTTCCATCCAATTACAAAACCTAATGAAGAGCATCGAGAACACTGCGGCCAGCGCAACGGGAATTAAGAATTCGCTGGCAAAGTATAAGCCTCCAAAGGCCAGGAAAAGCAGAAAAAGAAGGTATACACTTTGTTGGAGTTTTGGCATAGATAAGGATTATTTTTTTCTTACCTCTTCATACAATTCAATGAGCAGGCTTTGAAGCTTAATGATTTCTTCCTCCCTTTTGTTTAACTTATTTGTTAAAATCTCTACCTCTTCCTGACGTTTAGATTGTAAATTGTCTTTATCATGGGCCAATAAGGCAGTCACCGGTACTTCAAAAATCTTTGCAATCTGATCAAGCCTCGAATAATTGACGTCTGTTATCCCAGTCTCTATCTTTGAAAATGCCGGTGTTGAAATTTTTAGCTGCTTGGCCACCTGGCCTTGATTCCAATTGTGTTTTTGTCTTAAAAGCTTGATATTTTTGCCAATGTGATCCATATGTTATATTAATAGTTAATCAATGTAGTATTTAAATTACGAAGAAAATAAAATGATCTACGAAATAATTAACACACTGGATTTATGTTCAAGCGAAATATTTGACGGACTAATTAACAGGATGCATTTTATCTTTCATTTTAGTTAAATCTTATGTTTTTAGTTGCCGTGTTCATTAAAAATATCAATAAATGCAAACGAAGCGGCTGCTAATCTGTTGCCTAGGGATAACATTTTCTTCCATGAGGTCACATTCACAGCTTACACTACCCTGTTTAATATTATTTAGCCTGTTTTTATTTTCCTGTAAAACAGGTACTGTCAACCTTTTCAAGCCAGCTTCTCCGCATGAACAATATCAGCGAAAGTTGGTGAATGCGGGCTTCGATAAAACGGCTGCAGGTATTGCCTGGATCGATGCCGCCAACCGAAGTCTTAGTAAACCACTGCAAATCAAGTTGCCCTTTAAAGAGAAAGGCTATTTTGCCGCCGAAGATATACCTGCAATAGCTTACAGTTTCAGCGCAACCAAAGGGCAAAAAATCAGCATCACCATTACGCAAAAACCCATTGTCAATTTTAGAATTTATGTGGATTTGTTAACTGTGGAAAATATGAAGACGAAGTCGCTCGCCTTTATCGACACCACCAAGGCAAGCGTCTCCTATGAAATCGACAACACGGGCAACTATTTAATCAGGCTACAGCCTGAATTGCTAACCAATGGAGAATATACGTTGGAGGTTAACTACGGTCCATCATTGGACTATCCCATCAAGACAACTTCACGGAACAATATCCAAAGCTTTTGGGGTGATGGGCGTGATGCCAATACAAGAAAGCACGAAGGCATAGATATGTTTGCCCCTTTTCACACGCCTGTGATTGCTGCGGCACCCGGGACAGTAACACGGGTTAATGAAAACAACCTAGGAGGGAAGGTGGTGTGGATGAGACCTGACGGAAAAGATTACACGCTTTATTACGCCCACCTGGATCGACAAATAGCCGTAGAAGGTCAACAGGTAAAATCAGGAGACACACTCGGATTAATGGGCAACACCGGAAATGCCAAGACGACTGCACCTCATTTGCATTTTGGAATCTATACATCTGGAGGTGCGGTAGATCCTTTTCCTTTCGTAAATCCAAATGTCAGACCATTGCCCGCTATTTTAGCAAACCAGGGTAATTTAAACGCAACCATGAGAACCAATAGAAATGTTGAATTGTACCCAAGCCCTGAAGAAGGCGCCCTTAAAGTAGCAACCTTGCCTTCAAATACAATTGTTAAGGTGCATGCTGCCAATCGCAGCTGGTATCGGGTGGCGCTCCCAGATGGAACAACAGGCTTTATCCAAAGCAATCGATTAAACCCAACCACAAAACCAGTCAGGTCGACCAGAATAGCAATAGACCACCAAATGATACTCGACAAGCCCGATACTTCTGCGGCAACTAAGACCATATTGCCCGTAAATACCACTGTAGAAGTACTGGGATACGCTGGTAACTATTCGCTAATCAAAGCTTTAACTGATACCATCGGATGGATCCAGACTAAATAACACTCTTTAGATTATTTCTAAATTCCAATAAATCAATGTTTTATCACAATGAATTGCGAAATTGGGTAAAGCACTAGCATTACAACTAACATTATTCTTTATGACTGACAAAGAAGAAGAAAAAATCCTCCCAGGTGATTCCAGGAGAGACTTTCTCAAGCAGGGATCGTTATATACTGCATTAGCACTCGCTCCTGTGCAGTTGCTTAAGGCGGCCGACCAAAAAGCCGATGAACGATTTGCTTCTTTTCTAGAACAAATGCCACTCAACATCACTGTGAATGGAACTCCCCATACCTTAAAAGTAGAACCCAGGGTAACTTTACTCGATTTGCTAAGGGAACAATTGGAGCTTACCGGCACCAAGAAAGGTTGCGACCATGGCCAATGTGGTGCCTGTACGGTACACGTAGATGGCGTGAGGGTTAATTCCTGCTTGTCGCTTGCAGTGATGAACGAAGGTAAAAAAGTAACTACCATAGAAGGCCTTGCCAATGGCGATGACCTTCATCCCATGCAGGCTGCTTTTATCAAGCATGATGGATTTCAATGTGGTTACTGTACACCTGGGCAGATCATGTCCGGGATCTCCTGCATTAAAGAAGGGCATGCGGAAACTAAAAACAGCATCAGAGAATACATGAGCGGAAACATCTGTCGATGTGGTGCTTATCCAAACATCGTTGATGCCATTGACGAAGTGAAGAAAGGAGGATTCACCATATGATCAATTTCCAATACCTGCGCGCCAATACTTCTAAGGCCGCGATTGCTGCGATAACTAAGAATAAGAATTCAAAGTTTATTGCCGGGGGGACCAATCTGGTAGACCTCATGAAACGAGGAGTAACCAGTCCTGAAAAGTTAGTCGACATCAACCTGCTGCCGTTGAAGCAGATCGAGATGATCCAAGATATGATCCACATTGGCGCCATGGCGACTAACGCCGATGTCGCTGCCCATCAACTGATAAAAGCGCATTTGCCAGTACTTAGCATGGCCTTAAGTGCGGGCGCTTCTCCGCAATTGCGAAACGTAGCTACAGTAGGGGGTAACATGATGCAGCGTACCCGTTGTGGTTATTTCTATGATACAGAGATGCCATGTAACAAACGTCAGCCAGGGACAGGATGTGGTGCATTGCAAGGATACAGTCGCATGCATGCCATTTTTGGTGCATCTGAAAGCTGCATCGCAGTTCACCCGAGCGACATGTGTGTGGCCTTGGCGATTCTCGATGCAACGGTTGTGCTGGCTGGATCAAAAGGTGAAAGAAAACTGAAGTTTACAGACTTTCATCGGCTTCCGGGAAGTACACCTGAAAAAGACAACAACCTCAAAGCCGATGAGATGATCATCAGGTTAGAGATACCCGTCAACAAAGTTAACCAGCAATCTAACTACGTGAAGGTAAGAGATAGGGCTTCCTATGCATTTGCGCTGGTTTCAGTAGCCAGTTCGTTAAATGTAACCGATAATAAAATTACAGAGGCACGCATCGCAATGGGGGGAGTCGCGCACAAACCATGGAGACTAGCAGAGGTGGAAGCTTTTTTAGTTGGCAAATCACCGAACCCTGAAGTTTTCGCAGCCGCGGCAACGCTTGCCGTCAAAAATGCGAGAACCTATAAAGACAATGGCTTCAAAGTCAAACTCTCCAGCAACACCATCATTGAAGCATTAAAAGGCGTTTAGCAACAGTACTTATGGATCAATATAGAAAAGAAGATAACGATCGCGTAGACGGCGTTGATAAAGTGACCGGAAGAGCGAAATACTTTGCAGAATATAAGGTGCCGGGCATAACCTACGGCGTTTTGGTCACCAGTACCATCACCAAGGGTAAAATTGCGGCGCTTGATACTACAACCGCAATGAAAGCACCCGGCGTGCTTGGCGTGATTTCCCATCTAAACAAACCATCTGCTCCAGGCTACGAACAAGCGGGTGGCCCGGTGATGAAGATCTTTTACACCGATAGCATCTATTTTAACGGTCAGCCCATCGCATTAGTTGTGGCGGATACCTTCGAAAGGGCGACGCATGCCGCTACCCTGGTTAAAGTAACCTACACGCAACAAGAGTTTCATACCGACTTCGAACATCGGCTGAAAGATGAAACTGTTAAGAAGACAATCGGTCAGCCAGACTACAAGCGCGGCATAGAAAATGCCTATCAAAATGCTGAGGTAAAGTTGGAGCAGACTTATACCATCCCCATTGAAACGCACAATCCAATGGAGCTCCATGGTATCCTTGCCGATTGGCGTCCAAACAATAAGGTTACAGTTTACGCCAAGACACAGGGCGTTAAAGCCACCCAGGGCACCATCGCCAATGTGTTCAAGCTTCCATTGGAAAACATCCAGGTCAACTCAGAGTTTGTTGGCGGAGGCTTTGGAATGGCGCTAAAGACCTGGCCTGTGGAAATAGCTGCAG
>Ga0247814_10001785_pt1 | contig 12333 bp, 10 predicted proteins | sample UWRJL179409R1_FD_179947 | JGI IMG/M metagenome (GOLD analysis project Ga0247814, IMG submission 179947) | Plant litter microbial communities from Arlington Agricultural Research Station in Wisconsin, United States - UWRJ-L179-409R-1 | ecosystem: Environmental > Terrestrial > Plant litter >...
CGTACAGTAGCTTTTCGTCCTTGTCAAAATATTGGTAAACACCCGGGCTGTCGGGCAATGTTTGTATTTGTAATTCCAGCGGAGTTTGCATGTAACAAAGTTAAAAAACAAAACGATACCTATAAACGATAAAAAGCGGCAATTTGTTACGCAGGCTTTGCCGTAATTTCTTATTTTTATGCTTTAACAAGATTTTGCCTATGCCCCATAGAGAAATTACCATACACGGCGAAACAATATTGCCCGGCCAGAGTAAAACCATTAACATGGAAATTGCCCGGCTGCATACCATGACCAAGCTAAAGATACCTGTAATTATAGAACGTTCTAAAATAGACGGGCCCGTGGTACTTTTTTCGGCAGGGATACACGGCGACGAAATAAACGGTGTAGAAATTGTACGGCAAATTATAGTGCGCAATATAAACAAGCCGCAGATTGGAACAATAATATGTATACCGGTCATTAATATTTTTGGGTTTGTAAATAAATCGAGGGAATTCCCTGACGGGCGCGACCTTAACCGTGTGTTTCCCGGCAGCAAGAACGGCTCGCTTGCCAGCCACTTTGCATGGAATTTACTCACAGAGATTATTCCGCATGTTGATTACTGCATTGATTTTCATGCCGGGGGCTCCAGCCGTTTTAACGCTCCGCAAATAAGGGTAGAACCCGATAATGAAGAGCTTAAGCAACTGTCGGATGTTTTTAACGCACCGTTTACACTGTACTCTAAAAACATTGCCGGCTCTTTTAGGAATGCCTGCGGAAAGCTAGGTGTAAAAATGCTGTTGTTTGAAGGTGGCAAATCGCTCGATATTAACCAGGATGTTACTCAGGAAGGTGTACAGGGTGCCAAAAGGGTTTTGCAGCATTTGGGCATGCTTAGCATTCGTAAAAATGCTAAAGCACCCGAAAGGCCGCCACTATATATACAGGATTCGGCATGGATACGCGCACGTAACAGCGGTATGTTCCAGAGCCGGGTACACGCAGGGCAGTTTGTAACCAAAGGTGAGATCATTGCCATTATAACCGACCCGTTTGGTAAATTTGAACAAAAGGTAAAAGCACCTAACAGCGGTTATATAATTAATGCTAACGATGGCCCTATTGTATACCAGGGCGATGCTGTATTTCATATTACACAGAAAATGGGATAGGTAGAAAAATCGCCCTAACTTTAAATTTTGCATTAAATAAATATCTTTTTTGACTTATACGTTTAATTTTAAGTTATTTGCCCCATCAATAGTGTTTATAAGCAATGATAAAAACAGTGCTACAGGATCTGTTTAATTTTATTAAAAAGCCTGATGACCAACAGATTAAATTAAGCTTTAAAAACAAGCTGCTTTACATTTTTATATTATTAATTTTTGAACTTGTTGTTACCTACCTGTTTATAATTCCTGTTTTAGAATGGATAGATGGTCTTGTAGGTTTAGATACTGCTGACACCTCTTACGATACGTTTGTACAGGTATTTATCCCCGCAGTTATTTTTGCACCCTTAGTCGAAGAATTAATTTTCAGGCATTTATTGCGTTATCAGGGAATAAAAACCAAAGTAGTGAGCGTGAACCGTTGGCGTAAGATTTTTCCTTATTTAGTCTATTCCTCCAGTATTTGCTTTGGCTTGATTCACATAAGTAATTACGCAAACAGTAGTATTATATTTCTTTTTTTATCGCCTATAATAATTATCTCCCAACTTATTGGAGGGATGATACTGGCGTTTATACGGGTCAGGCTAACTTTTTTATGGGGAGTATTATACCATGCTTTTTGGAATTTATGGGTTGTCATAGCAATCCCAACGGCAGAACATTTATTACTTGAACCCTATGTAGAAAACACCGCCAGTTATACCATTAAAATTGAAGAGCAACTGTTTTTTGATGACACTGAAGAACAAAGTATTATGGCCGACAGTACCGGTGGTAAAATATATTCCCTTAATATCAAACAGTATTCGGTGCAGCACGTGTTAGATACACTTTATACAAAAAATAAGTATTGCACAGGAGATATTCTCATTAACCTCAGCCTAAAATCAAAGAATGGCATTAAAAAAGACAAGCTTTTAAATATTTTACAAAAAGAATACGACATAGAATAATCAGGCATACTATATAAACACAAACCCAAAGCCTGAAAAATTTAGCGTTGATCTTTAGAGAAGCCCAATTTCGTCTGGTGAATAAATGAAAACGGTTCTTATATCCCGGAGAGAATGAATTACTTACTTTATACTGATAGAAGTTTTCCATGAAATAACTTTAAAATTCATTTTTCCTCAAAAAATCTCCCTTAAAAATATATTTTTCCGATATTTGTTACATGAGTGCACAATGGATTGGTTTATTAAGCTACTTAAAATTCCTCATAAAGCGAAACCCGGAATGAGGCCGGGCATTTTGTGTTTTTAATTTTTTAATTCAACAAAAATCCGCATCATGCCTATATACCATAAACTGGGGGACATCCCTCAAAAAAGACATACACAGTTCGAAAAGCCCAATGGCGGCCTGTACTACGAGCAGCTTTTTGGTACCGAAGGTTTCCACGGCCATTCGGCACTGCTGTACCATACCCACAGGCCCACACAGGTTAAGGAGATACTTAAATCCTATTCGGTCGAGCCGAAAATAGCCATCGATAAAAACATTAAATCGCTATTGCTTAAAGGTTTTGAACTAAAGCCCGAAGCCGATTTTTTAGACAGCCGCAAAGCCATGCTGGTTAACCGCGACTGTATAATTGGTCTGGCTGCCCCGCAGCAATCACTTCGGGAGTATTTTTATAAAAATGCCGACAGCGACGAGATGCTCTTTATACATAAGGGTACCGGCACGTTGCGCACCCTTATGGGCAACATTCCGTTTGAGTATGGCGATTACCTTATTATTCCGCGCGGGATGATCTACCAGATCGATTTTGATACGACCGAGAACCGCCTGTTTTACGTAGAGAGCCACGCGCCTATTTATACACCTAAGCGCTACAAGAACCAAAGCGGCCAGCACTTGGAGCATTCGCCGTTTTGCGAACGCGATTTTAAACTGCCTACGCATTTAGAAACGCACGACGAGAAAGGCGACTTCCTGGTAAAAATAAAAAAAGAGGGCATGATGCATGAGGTGGTTTATGCCACGCACCCGTTTGACGTTATAGGGTGGGACGGGTACAACTTTCCGTACGCGTTTAGCATCCATAACTTTGAGCCTATAACAGGGCGCGTGCACCAGCCGCCACCGGTACACCAAACTTTTGAGACCGATACTTTTGTGGTGTGCTCGTTTTGCCCAAGGCTGTACGATTACCACCCTAAGAGCATACCGGCACCTTACAACCACAGCAACATAGACAGCGATGAGGTACTATATTATGTAGACGGCGATTTTATGAGCCGCAACAATATAGAACAGGGGCACATAACCCTGCACCCTAAAGGCATACCGCACGGCCCTGCACCCGGTGCCATGGAACGCAGCATAGGCAAAACCATAACCGAAGAACTCGCAGTAATGGTAGACACCTTTCGCCCGCTTATGGTAACCCAGGAAGCTATGGGGCTGGATGACGGGCAGTATTATAAAAGCTGGGTAGAGTAACGGCCTCACCCCCAGCCCCTCTCCTTTGGAGAGGGTTAAGGGAGAGGACGTTTTGAGTAAAGCTTCCCATGGTAGTGAAGTAGATTAAATAAATAAAACTAAATCAGGAGTGAAGCTGGCCCCTCTCCTTTGGAGAGGGGTTGGGGCGAGGCTCCTAAAAACATAAACTATGAGCAACGAAATTAAAAATGTAGAATACGGCCTCGAAAAAATATTTGAAGGCGCACAGGATTTTCTTCCCCTTATGGGAACCGATTATGTAGAATTTTATGTGGGTAATGCCAAGCAGGCCGCCCATTATTATAAAACGGCTTTCGGCTACCAGTCGTTGGCCTATGCCGGGCTTGAAACCGGAGTGCGCGACCGTGCCAGTTACGTATTGCAGCAGGGTAAAATACGCCTGGTGCTTACTACACCCTTAACGGCCGATTCGGCAATAAACGACCATATTGTAAAACATGGCGATGCCGTAAAAATTGTGGCACTTTGGGTTGATGACGCACGCAAATCGTTTGAAGAAACCACATCGCGCGGAGCAAAACCGTATATGGAACCTACCGTAGAAAAAGATGAGTTTGGCGAAGTAGTGCGCAGCGGAATTTACACCTACGGCGAAACCGTACACATGTTTGTAGAACGTAAAAACTACAGCGGCCCTTTTCTTCCCGGCTACAGGGAATGGAAAAGCGATTATAACCCTGCCCCAACCGGCCTTAAGTATGTAGACCACATGGTGGGCAACGTGGGCTGGAATGAAATGAATACCTGGGTAAAATGGTATGAAGATGTTATGGGCTTTGTAAACTTCCTTTCGTTTGACGATAAGCAAATTAACACCGAATATTCGGCGTTAATGAGCAAGGTAATGAGCAACGGCAACGGCAGGATTAAATTCCCTATTAATGAACCGGCAGAGGGTATGAAAAAATCACAAATTGAGGAATACCTTGATTTTTACGGCGGCCCCGGCGTACAGCACATTGCCATTGCTACTGATGATATTGTAAAAACAGTATCTGACCTTAAGAGCCGTGGTGTAGAATTTCTTTCGGCACCACCGCAGGCCTATTATGATGCCATTCCGTCACGCCTTGGTGCCCATAAAGATGCTTTTAAGGAAGATATTAGCGAAATTCAAAAACTGGCCATCATGGTAGATGCCGATGAGGAAGGTTATTTGTTGCAAATTTTTACCAAACCGGTAGAAGACCGCCCTACACTGTTTTTCGAAATTATACAGCGCATGGGAGCAAAAGGTTTTGGTGCCGGTAACTTTAAAGCCCTGTTTGAGAGCATAGAACGCGAACAGGAATTGAGAGGTACATTATAGAAACGTTCATTTATTGAGGATAACACAATATACAGCCGCTATTAAGCTAATTATTTGAAATATCTTAGTTAAACTTAATTTTAGATGAATATAATTTAAAAATAGGTGTACCTTTGCACTCGCAAAAAGAGAAGATGATAGTTGGTTCAATCTTTTTGTAGGTAAATTTTCATAATTTATAGTTTTTGGTTGGTTAATAGCATAAAAACCCAGTCTTTATTTTGACTGGGTTTTTTTGTTTCTTATTTTTGGAACATAAATTGCATATATGCGATTATACAACACCCAACAAATAAATTACTATGAAAAGATTACTTGCAATTATTATGTTTTTTGCTGTGGGGGATACTTTTTCGCAGGATGCTTTTAAAACCGGCGAGTTCTTTAAATTTCGCATACATTACGGAGTTGTAAATGCCGGGTATGCCACACTCGAAATTAAGGAAGCCGTAAAAAACAATAAAAAAGTACACCACGTGGTAGGCAATGGCTATACTACGGGCATGACAAAATTCTTTTTTAAGGTTAATGATAATTACGAAAGCTATTTTGATAAAGTAACAGGCAAGCCTTACCAGTACATACGCAAAATAGATGAAGGCGGCTACACCAAAAACCAGGAGGGCTTTTTTAACCAGGACAAGAACACGGTTTTGGTTAAAGATTATAAACATAAAACCCAAAAAACAATTTCGGTAACAGAGAACGTGCAGGATATAGTTTCTATATTTTACTACCTGCGCAACCACCCCAGTGTAGATAAGCTTAAAGTGGGCGAATCTGTCATGGCCGATATGTTTTTTGATGACGAAGTGATAAAATTTAAACTTAAATTCATTGGCAGGGAAGATATAGTCACTAAATTTGGCACCATCTCTACCATGATGTTCAGGCCACTGGTACAGGCAGGCCGTGTGTTTAAGGAAGAAGAGAGTTTAACCGTTTGGATATCAGACGACGATAATAAAATTCCGGTAAGGATAAAGGCCAGCCTTGCAGTTGGTTCGCTTAAAGCCGACCTGGAAGAATATAAGGGGCTTTCACATACCCTTAAATTAAAATCTAAATAAAAAATGATGGATATTACATCCCCCATAGCTGAAAAGCTGGATGAACTGGATAGAAAATTTAAAGCAATAGGCCAGAAAACAGAAACCCACCTTGAGGGCCTGCTTTGGTCTAAGCCTATTACCTACTGGGATTATATAAATACCGATGCCCTGCTTAACCTGCAGATACAGCGCACCACCCTGCCCGATGAAATGGTGTTTATAATGTACCACCAAATAAACGAGCTGCTGTTTAAAATGATACTTTGGGAAACCGACCAGCTTTGCCATACCGAGACGCTTACAACCGAATTTTTTACCGAAAGGTTAATGCGCATAAGCCGCTATTTTGATATGCTTACCACATCGTTTGATATTATGGGCGATGGTATGGAAGTAGACCAGTACATGAAATTCAGGAATACCCTTACCCCGGCAAGCGGTTTCCAGAGTGCACAGTACCGCCTTATAGAATTTGCAAGCACCGATCTTATAAACCTTATAGACTACCGTTTTCGTGCCACCATAAACCGCGACACTCCGTACGAGCATGCCTTTGAGCACCTGTACTGGCAAGCGGCAGGCAAAGACCACAAAACAGGTGAAAAAAGCTATCTTTTACAGGCTTTTGAGAAAAAGTACAAAGCAGAGTTTTTACGCCACATGGAAGAGTATAACACCATAAACATCTGGAGGAAGTTTAAACAACTACCGGCCGAAAGCCAGGCAAACCCTGAACTGGTAAAAGCCATGCGCCATTATGATTATACGGTAAACGTTACCTGGGTTATGGGCCATCTTAATACGGCCAAAAAGTATATAGAGAGCACATCCGGCCCACAGGAAGCTACCGGCGGCAGCGACTGGAAAAAGTACATGCACCCCAAATACCAGCGAAGGATATTTTTCCCCGAACTATGGAGCGAAGAAGAGCTTCGCACCTGGGGAGAAAATGTATAACACACAAAACAAACACACTTTTGAGATATCTTGTAGCCATACTAACATTTTTAACCCTCATAGCCTGCAATAAAGAGCAACAAAAAGAAGAGCCTAAAAAAGTAATAGTAAAAAAAGAACCTGTTGTTAAAGAGTTTGGCTTTACACTAAACAACTTTACCGTAGTACGCGATACCATAGCGAGTGGCGACACCTTTGGGCGTATTCTTGGTGATGAAGGGTTTGATGCGGGGCAAATACACAACATTACAGAGCATATAAAAGACACCTTCGATTTGAGGGATATTCGCGTGGGCAAGCCTTTTACGCTCCTTAAAGACAAAAAAGCGCCTAATGCGCTTAAGGCTTTTATATACCAACCCGATAACCTTAGCTATTATGTAGTAGACCTGCGCGATTCTATACCCAGGGTTAGTAAAACAGTAAAGCCCATTACTATTAAAAGGCGCATTATTGCCGCCGAAATAGAAGGCTCGTTAGCCGAGACGCTAAACAAAGCAGGGGCAGGCCCGGCGCTGGCGCACGAACTAAGCGAGATATATGCCTGGAGTATTGACTTTTTTAAGATTCAAAAAGGCGATAAATTTGCCGTTACCGTAAACGAACGCTTTATAGATGATACCATTTATGCCGGCATAGCAAGCATAGAGGCATCGTATTTTGAATATAAGGGTAAGAACATTTATGCCTTCCCGTTTAAGCAGGACGAAAATGCCCGTAAGGCTGCCTATTATGACGATGAAGGTAAAGTGCTTAAAAACATGTTCCTTAAAGCGCCATTAAAATTTAGCCATATAACCTCAAGGTTTTCGGGCAGGCGCTTCCATCCGGTGCAAATGCAATGGAAAGCCCATAACGGTACTGATTATGCCGCACCAAGCGGAACCCCTATTATGACAACTGCCAGCGGCACTGTAGAGCGTACAGGCTACACATCGGGCAACGGTAACTTTGTTAAGGTAAAGCACAACGGCACCTATGCCACGCAGTACCTGCACATGTCTAAAATTTTAGTAAGGCAGGGGCAGCGTGTTACGCAGGGCGATATTATAGGGCGTGTGGGCAGTACCGGCCTTGCCACAGGGCCGCACGTGTGCTACCGTTTCTGGAAAAACGGCGTGCAGGTAGATGCCTTAAAGCAAAGGCTTCCAAATTCTGAACCCATGGATGCTAAGTACAAGCCAAGGTTTATTGCCCAGATAACGCCGCTTAAAAAAGAACTTGACAGTATATCTAACATAAAATTTAACCCCAAAAGCTAACACAAATGGCATTACAAAACACCAATCCATCAGGTACGGCGGCCTGGCAGGCCCTTCGCGACCACTTTGCCTCTATGCAACATGCCTCTATGCAGGAAATGTTTGCTGCCGATACCCAAAGGGCGCAGAAATTCCACATTAAATGGAACGACTTTTTGGTAGACTATTCTAAGAACATCATTACAGAACAAACGCTGCAACTGCTTCAGGACCTTGCTAAAGAGGTAGACCTTAAAGGTGCCATAGAAAGCTATTTTGCAGGCGATGCCATAAACCGTACCGAAGACCGTGCTGTACTGCATACTGCCCTTCGTGCGCCGGAAACTGCCGATATTAAATTTGAAGGTGTAAATGTAATGCCCGAAGTTTATGCGGTTAAAAACAAAATCAAAGCCTTTACAGAAGAAATTATAAGCGGAAGCAAAACGGGTTATACCGGCAAGCCGTTTACTACTGTGGTAAACATAGGTATTGGCGGTAGCGACCTTGGTCCTCACATGGTAGTAGAAGCGCTTAAGCATTATAAAAACCAGCTTAACGTAAGGTTTATAAGCAATGTAGATGGCGACCACGTTACCGAAAGCCTTAAAGGATTAGACCCGGAAACTACACTTTTTGTTATTGCGTCTAAAACCTTTACCACGCAGGAAACACTTACCAATGCAGAGACTGCGCGCGAGTGGTTCCTTAAAACAGCCTCTCAGGCAGATGTTGCAAAACACTTTGTGGCAGTATCTACAAACATTAAAAAAGTAACCGATTTTGGTATAGACGAGGCTAACATTTTCCCAATGTGGGACTGGGTTGGCGGACGTTTCTCCCTTTGGAGTGCCGTTGGATTATCTATAGCACTTGCTGTTGGGTTTGATAATTTCGACCAGCTGTTGCAAGGTGCCAATAAGATGGATGAGCACTTTAAAACTACACCTTTTGAAGAGAACCTTCCGGTAGTTTTAGCATTACTTAGCATTTGGTACAATAACTTCTTTGGCGCCGAAAGCGAAGCCCTTATACCATACACACAATATTTATCTAAGCTTGCTCCATACCTGCAACAGGGTATTATGGAGAGTAATGGTAAGAGCATAGGCCGCGACGGCAACCCTGTAGACTACCAAACGGGTACCATTATTTGGGGTGAGCCGGGTACTAACTCACAGCATGCTTTCTTCCAGTTAATACACCAGGGCACTAAACTTATCCCTACCGATTTTATTGGGTTTGTACAGCCACTATACGGCAACCAGGACCACCACGATAAACTAATGTCTAACTTTTTTGCACAAACAGAAGCATTACTAAGCGGTAAGACCGAAGCTAAAGTAAGGGCAGAGTTTGAAAAAGCAGGCGTTGCTCAGGACAAGGCAGATTACCTTACTCCATTTAAAGTATTTACAGGTAACAAGCCTACAAATACGTTCCTGATTAAAAAACTAACTCCGGAAACCCTTGGGTCGCTTGTAGCTCTTTACGAGCACAAGATATTTGTACAAGGTGTTATCTGGAATATTTTCAGCTACGACCAGTGGGGTGTAGAGTTGGGCAAACAGCTTGCTAACTCTATCCTTGACGAAATTGTGAGCGGAGAAGTAAAACAACACGATGCTTCTACTACATTTTTGGTAAAAGAGTTCTTAAGCCAGAAATAGTTTTCAGTCACAGTAGCAGTTTTCAGGCTGTATCTATAAATAGCAAACCCCAAAGTTTTCAGGCTTTGGGGTTTTTGTTTATTTAAACTGAATGGATAATGTGATTTACAATCGCGATTTGGCTTTAGTTTGCAATGATGATGTTTTGTATATTTACATTGTAATTTAGCCATACGCCAACTGAGAACCGCGACTGCGACTGAAAACTAAACCCATGAACACTCCCCTGCTCCATATAGACCATGTAACCCTTTCGGCACGTAAAGAAGGCCAATGGGTGCCTATTGTTAAAGACAGCTCTTTTGTGCTGCAACAAAATGAGATACTGGGCATAGTGGGCGAGTCGGGTTCGGGGAAATCGGTTACGTCACTGGCCGTTATGGGGCTGCTGCCAAAAGGAATACTGGAAATTACTTCGGGTAAAATAACTTTTGAAGGAAATGATATTTCGTCTTTAAGCCAAAAAGAACTGCGCAACCTGCGGGGAAATGATATTGCAATGATCTTCCAGGAGCCCATGAGCTCGCTTAACCCGTCGCTTAAATGCGGTTACCAGGTTGAAGAAATATTAAAAGAACACACTTCGCTTTCACAGAAAGATAGTAAGGCGACTGTGCTTGCTTTATTTGAAAAAGTAAAACTACCCAACCCCGATAAAATTTTCGACCGTTATCCGCACGAAATATCGGGCGGGCAAAAGCAACGCGTTATGATAGCCATGGCTATAGCCTGCAAGCCCAAAATACTTATTGCCGACGAGCCTACCACGGCGCTTGATGTTACCGTGCAAAAAGAAATTATCCTGCTGCTAAAAGAACTGCAACAGGAAACGGGTATGAGCATATTGTTCATTTCGCACGATCTTTCGCTGGTATCTGAAATTGCCAACCGGGTACTGGTTATGTACCGTGGCGAAATTGTAGAGCAGGGCAATGTGCAGGATATTTTTAATAACCCTACAAATACGTATACAAAGGCACTTATAAGTTCGCGCCCATCTTTAGATGTGCGGCTGGAACGCCTGCCTACCATTCAGGATTACCTTGCAGGAACGGTAAATCCGACAGAAGTTACCCCCCAGCAACGCGACAAACGGCATGAGGCATTGTATAGCCAGCCCCCATTATTGGAAGTGGTAAACGTAGAAAAAGAATATGTATCGTCAGCCGGATTATTTGGCAAGAACGTAAGCTTTAAAGCGGTGAACAATGTGAGCTTTAAATTGTATGAAGGCGAAACGTTAGGCCTGGTAGGCGAGTCAGGGTGCGGAAAATCTACATTAGGCAATGCAATATTGCAATTGGATAAAGCCACAGCGGGCAAAATTTTGTACCGCGGTAAAGACCTTACGAAGCTTTCCACTAAAGAAATACGCACACTGCGTAAAGAAATCCAGATCATTTTCCAGGATCCCTACTCTTCGCTTAACCCGCGTATTACCGTAGGCAAGGCCATTATGGAACCTATGCAGGTGCATAAATTGTATGCCAACGATAAGGAACGCCGCGCAAAAACTATTGAAATACTAAACCGCGTAGGCTTAGGTGAAGAACATTTTAACCGTTACCCGCATGAATTTAGTGGTGGGCAGAGGCAGCGCATCGGCATAGCGCGTACCATTGCTTTACAGCCAAAATTAATTGTTTGTGACGAGTCGGTTTCGGCGCTCGACATTTCGGTGCAGGCACAGGTGCTGAATTTGCTTAACGAGCTAAAAGAAAATTTCGGGTTTACCTACATCTTTATTTCACACGACTTAGCAGTGGTAAAATACATGAGCGACCAGGTGCTGGTTATGAACAAAGGTAAAATTGAAGAAATGGACGAAGCCGACACCCTGTATGCCCACCCACAAAAAGACTATACCAAAAAGCTTATAGCTGCAATACCTCATTAGTTTTCAGTCGCAGTTTGATTTGGTTTTCAGTCGCAGTCGCAGTTTTCAGACTGAAATGACGGCTCTTCCATTTGAACGGAGGGGAATCTCTCAAGCTGAATACTATATTGTAACGAACTGTAAACTGGGACTGCGACTGAAAACTTAAGGCTACTTAAGCTCCTTTATCGCACCTTTATCTATCCACCCCACGCTGTCATCGGGCAGGACTACTTTTCTCCAATTCCCTTTGGTTTCGCTAACATTTACTTTTGTGCCTTCATGAAGTATAAAAGCATCCTTGGCCTTTTCAGAAGGGTCGGCTTTAACAGCAACAACCTCGGCAAAAACAATCGCCGGATGTTCATTTGCCTGTTGGGAACGTACAAATGCCGCTGCCAGTATGCTAAGCACAATGCCCAATATAGCCACGAACATACCGGTAAAAAAAATGCGTTTTACCACTGTAGCTTCCACTAAGTAATAGCCTAAGAAAAGCAATAAAAAAAATCCCGAAAAAGACACGGCAACCCATGCCCAGGTATCGTAATGATACCTGCCTGTTAAGTTATATAACGCTTTAGATAAGC
>Ga0247814_10001786_pt1 | contig 12332 bp, 9 predicted proteins | sample UWRJL179409R1_FD_179947 | JGI IMG/M metagenome (GOLD analysis project Ga0247814, IMG submission 179947) | Plant litter microbial communities from Arlington Agricultural Research Station in Wisconsin, United States - UWRJ-L179-409R-1 | ecosystem: Environmental > Terrestrial > Plant litter >...
TCTCCAGTTCAAACTGGACATTCTTTGGAGCATGCTCGATGCCATGAGCATGGCCTACGAACTGAACCGCCCGCCGTACCACAGCGTCACCGAACAACGCGTCTGGCATAAAGGAATCACCTTATGAGTTTCGACCGCAGCAAAGTCCCGACCTGGCGTCCCGGCTACCGCTTCCAGTACGAACCGGCGCAGAAAGGCCACGTGCTGCTGTATCCGGAAGGCATGATCAAGCTCAACGAAACCGCTGCGTTGATCGGCGGTTTGATTGACGGCGAACGCGATGTGGCGGCGATCATCGCCAAACTCGATGAGCAGTTCCCCGGCGTGCCCGAGCTCGGTGACGACATCGAGCAATTCATGGAGGTTGCCCGTGCGCAGCACTGGATCGAACTTGCCTGATCTGCCGCCCAAGCCTGAAGTCGGCCTGCCGCTGTGGCTGCTCGCCGAGCTGACGTATCGCTGCCCGCTGCAATGCCCGTACTGCTCCAATCCACTGGATTTCGCCGAGCAGGGCAAAGAGCTGAGTACCGAGCAGTGGATCAAGGTCTTCCGCGAAGCGCGGGAGATGGGTGCAGCACAGCTGGGCTTTTCCGGTGGTGAACCGCTGGTGCGGCAGGATCTCGCCGAGCTGATTCATGAAGCGCGGCAGTTGGGTTTTTACACTAACCTGATCACTTCCGGCATCGGCCTGACTGAGCAAAAAATCAGCGACTTCAAGAAGGCTGGTCTCGATCACATCCAGATCAGTTTCCAGGCCAGCGACGAGCAAATGAACAACCTGCTCGCTGGCTCGAAAAAAGCGTTTGCGCAGAAGCTGGAAATGGCCCGCGCGGTGAAGGCCCACGGCTATCCGATGGTGCTGAACTTCGTCACCCATCGGCACAACATCGACAAGATCAACCGCATCATCGAGCTGTGCATTGCGCTCGAAGCCGACTTCGTCGAACTCGCCACCTGCCAGTTCTACGGATGGGCGCAGCTCAATCGTGTCGGCCTGTTGCCGACCAAGAAACAACTGGTCCGTGCCGAACGCATCACCAACGAATACCGCGCAAAACTGGAAGCCGAAGGGCATCCATGCAAGCTGATTTTCGTCACCCCGGATTACTACGAAGAACGCCCGAAAGCCTGCATGAACGGCTGGGGCAGCATCTTTCTGACGGTCACCCCGGACGGCACCGCCCTGCCCTGCCATGGCGCCCGGCAGATGCCGGTACAATTTCCCAATGTGCGCGATCACAGCATGCAGCACATCTGGTACGACTCGTTTGGCTTCAACCGCTTTCGCGGTTACGACTGGATGCCGGAGCCGTGCCGCTCCTGCGACGAGAAAGAAAAAGACTTCGGCGGCTGCCGCTGCCAGGCATTCATGCTCACCGGTGATGCGAGCAACGCTGACCCTGTGTGCAGCAAATCCGAACATCACGGCGTGATCCTCAAGGCCCGCGAAGAAGCCGAGACCGCCACTCAAACCATCGAACAACTGGCCTTTCGCAATGAACGAAACTCACGCCTCATCGCCAAGGGCTGAGCCTTTCAGCGCTTCGCAAGCCGTCGCAGCCGGCATGGACTTCGCCGAGTTGCAGCTCGGCGCCAATGGGCTGTTCTGGAATGAATATCGCCCCGAAGATGCCGCGTGCCGGATCTGGCACTGGCGCGATGGCGTGGCGAAATGTCTGACACCGAACGGTTTCAGCGTGCGCAGTCGGGTGTACGAATATGGCGGTGGCGCGTTTTGTCTGACGCCGGATGGGGTGGTTTTCGTCGCTGAGGCGGATCAGCAGTTGTACCGCCAGACGCTCGGTGGCGAGCCGGAAGCGTTGACCGCGGGCGAGTGCCGTTATGGCGATCTGCATTTTGCTTTCGGCCAAGTGCTGGCGGTCGAAGAACAGCAGGATCAGCATCGGCTGGTAGCAATCGATCTGGCTGACGGTGGGCGGCATTTATTGGCTGAAGGCGCGGATTTTTATGCGGCGCCAATCCTTAGTGTGGATGGCCAGCGTTTGGCCTGGATCGAGTGGAGTCGGCCGCATCAGCCGTGGACGTCGACCCGGTTGATGGTGGCTGAGCGATTGACTGACGGGGCATTTGGTTCGCCGCGATGCGTTGCCGGCGCCGAGTTTGAAGAGTCCATCCAACAACCGCGATTCGATGCCGAAAATCGCCTGTATTGCCTGACCGATCGTGGTGGATTCTGGCAGCCGTGGGCTGAGATTTCCGACGGTTTGGAACCATTGCCTGCTGCACAAGCCGATCACGCGCCAGCACCGTGGCAACTGGGCGGCTGCACTTGGCTGCCTGTTGATAATTCGTATTTGGCGAGCTGGAGCGAAGGTGGTTTTGGCCGCCTGACGCTCGGTGACGAAGATTTCACGGGTGACTACAGCCGCTTCCGTCATCTCGCTGTGGATGAGCGACTTATCTACTGCATCGCCGCCTCACCGATCAGTTCTTCGGCGGTCATCGCCATTGATCGAACCACGCGAGAAGTGAACGTGCTGGTGGGTGGCGTGGCGCCCTTGCCTGCTGAACGCATCAGTCGTCCGCAAACACTGCGCTACCCAAGTGGTTCAGGCCAAGCTCACGGGTTCTTTTATCCAGCCATGAGCGGCGAGGCAAAACCGCCGCTGGTGGTGTTCATCCACGGCGGGCCGACATCGGCCTGCTACCCGATGCTTGATCCGCGCATTCAGTACTGGACGCAACGTGGCTTCGCCGTTGCTGATCTCAACTATCGCGGCAGCAGTGGATATGGCCGGGAATATCGCCAGGCCTTGTACCTGAGCTGGGGTGAGGTGGATGTCGAGGATGCTTGCGCGGTGGTGAGTTATCTGGCCGAGCAGGGTTTGATCGACGGTGATCGCGCGTTCATTCGGGGCGGCAGCGCAGGCGGTTACACAACGTTGTGTGCGCTGGCGTTCAAACAAATCTTCCGCGCTGGAGCGAGTTTGTACGGCGTTAGCGATCCGGTTGCGTTGGCTCGAGCAACGCACAAATTTGAGGGTGATTATCTGGACTGGCTGATCGGCGATCCCGAACAGGACGCCGAACGCTACGCTGCCCGCACGCCGTTACTGCACGCGAGCAACATCCGCGTGCCGGTGATTTTCTTTCAGGGTGAGCTGGACGCCGTGGTTGTCCCGCAACAGACCCGCGACATGGTCACGGCCCTGGAGCAGAACGGCATCCCGGTCGAAGCCCATTACTACCCCGACGAACGCCACGGCTTCCGCCGTGCGGCCAATCAGGCGCATGCGCTGGAGCAGGAGTGGAAGTTCTATCGGCGGGTGATGGGATTTACAGACTGAAACCCTCTCCCTGTAGATACGGCACGCTGCGATCTTTTGATCCTGATCCTCGAATCAAAATCAAAAGATCGCAGCGTGCCGCAGCTCCTACAAAGCATGCATTTGGCTCAGCGCTTGGCGATGATGTACACCGCATGCACGATCCCCGGAATATACCCGCACAACGTCAGCAGAATGTTCAACCAGAACGCCCCGCCAAACCCGACCTGCAGAAACACGCCCAGTGGTGGCAACAGAATAGCGATGATGATGCGAATGAAATCCATGGGGCAGCTCCTGAATGGGGGTTGGCTCACCTGAGCCATACAAGCTAATCGACCTGCGCCGTTCGTCAGGGTTCAGTGCAACTGCCATTTGATCGCCACCACCTCAAAAAAAACGCCCCACGCCAAAAGAATCAGGCGTGGGGGCGTGCGTTATACCGCGAGACGGTTCTGGAAATCGGGTAGGAAACTTCAGTTCAAACTGCAATCCCCTTGCGGCATTGCAGTTGTGCGGTGCGCACTCGCGAGAAGGCGCGGCCCAGGCGCAGGAGCATTTCGTCGATGTTGGCTTGGCTGACCGTGAGTGCCGGGGTGAAGCGCAGGCAGTTGGCTTGCGGGGCGTTGAGCAGCAAGCCTTCGTGCAGGGCGGCGTGGACCACGGCTTCGGCGGAATCGTCTGACAGGGTCAGTCCGTAGAACAGGCCTTGGCCGCGCAGTTCGCCGTGGTCGTAGCGGTGCGCCAATCGAGCCAGACCCTCGCGCAGGTGCTGACCGTTGTCGTTGACCTGCTGGAGAAAGCTGCGGTCGTGCACGCTGTCGAGCACCACCAGACCGGCGGCTGTCATCAGTGCGTTGCCGTGATGCGTACCACCTAGTTCGCCCGGCTCGAAACAGCAGGCCTTGCCCCGCGCCAACAGCGCCGCCAACGGCACGCCGCCGCCCAGCCCTTTGCCGAGCACGACGATATCGGCGCGCACGCCGTAGGATTGTTCGGCGAGCAAGGATCCGCAGCGGCCGATGCCCGTTTGCACTTCGTCGAGGATCAGCAGAATGCCCAGTTCACGACAAAGACGCTCAACACCTTTGAGGTAATGTTCGGTCGCCGGCACAACCCCGGCATCGCTCTGGATCGGTTCAAGCATGATTGCCACGGTTTGCGCATCGACCGCCGCATGCAGCGCCGGCAAGTCGTTGAATGGCACCAGATCGAAACCTGGCAACAGCGGCGCGAAACGGTTGTGCAGGTTGCAACTGTCCGAGGCAGAAATCGTCGCGAGACTACGGCCATGACACCCCTGCTTCGCGACAATAATCCGCGAGGCGCCGCCGCGATGCAGTTGGCCCCACTTTCGCGCCAGTTTGATTGCCGCTTCACAGGCTTCGCTGCCGCTGTTGAGCAAGTAGGCCTGATCGCTGGAAGTGGCGGCGCACAGGCGCTCGGCGAGGTTGAGCATGCCGCGATTATGCAGATTGAAACCGGGGTTGATCAGTGCTTGCGCCTGACTGCTGATGGCTTTGACCAACGCCGAGGGGCTGTGGCCAAGGCTATTGGCGCCACCGGCCTGGGAAAAGTCGAGATAAGCGCGGTCATTACTGTCCCACAACCACGATCCCTGCCCCCGGACGAACACCTGTTGCGGTCGTTCGACGCTGGGCATCAGGCGCTCGGCGCTGAGATTTTCGCTGTGGTCAGAAGGATTGGCCTCGAAAGCAAGGTCATCAAGACTCGGCATCTGGCGCCGCAAACTGAACAGATTCATTGAAAAACACCTCGTTTGAGGTGTTTTGAACTGCCTATGTAAACACTATCAAAGCGAACGCTATTCATCGCGCTTTCTGGCCCTGTAAGCCTTGTGAATGCGGTTAGACTAGGCTCACTGACGCCTTCGGGCCATTTCGATTTCCCAGCATTTTCGATAAGCATTACTTATGGATTTCAAACAACTGCGTTATTTCGTCGCGGTCTACGAAGAAGGCCATGTCGGCCGTGCCGCTGAACGTCTGTCGATCTCGCAACCGGCGCTGTCGCAGCAGATTCGCCAGCTCGAACAGAACCTTGACGTCACCCTGTTCGAGCGCAGCAGCAAACGCCTGCTGCCCACCCTCGCCGCGCATACGTTGTACAACCACGCACTGCCGCTGCTTGATGGTCTGCAACGGGCTCGCGAGGCATTGGGCAACTTCAAGGGCCAGGCCTTGCGCACGCTGGCGATTGGCGTGCTGCAAACGGTGCACACCAGTCTGGTGCCGCAAATGCTCGAGCGGGTGCGTAAGGCGCAGCCGCATCTGGTGGTGCAGATCTATGAGTTGACTGGACTTGAGATCGAGCGGCGTTTGCTAAATGGTTCTTTGGACATTGGCATCAGTTATCTACCGCCGCGCCAACCGGGTCTGCACGGCGTGATGCTCTACGAAGATGAACTGACGCTGGTGATCCCGGCGGATCATCCATTGCGTGAATTCAAGAAAGTCTCGATGCGCCAGGCTGCCGAACTGCCGATGTTGCTGCTGGGCGAAGAATTCCAGATCCGCCAGATCTGGCAGGCGCAACTGACCGCTCTGGGGCGACGTCCACAGGTGCAGGCAGAGCTGAACAATATGGTGGGCATTCTCGACAGTCTGCCGCACACCAAACTGGCGACCGTGCTGCCGGGGCGTTCACAGAAGGAATACGACGATCAGGATCTGCTGTGGAAACCGCTGAGCGAGCCACGGGTGCCGCTGAAAGTTGGGCTGGTCTGTCGCGATGTGCAGCGTCAGCAGGCGCCTTTGGCGCTATTGCAGACATTGCTGGAGGAAGTGATGCAGCGCGAAGTGAGGCCTGAGCAGGAACCTCTGGCCTGATCACTTTTCTGCGGGCAAAAGAAAACCCCGCCGAAGCGGGGCTTTGCAGACTGTTTCCCTGACATCCATTTCACTCCGCCACCCTGGCAGAATCCTACGTGTCCGTGTTGTTGCTTTGCGCTTCCTGCGCGACGTCCATGAAATGTAGATTAGCCGTGGATCCAATCTACGCATATGGGAGAACAGCAGCACGTCATGTAAGAGAATGCTTACATGACGCTATCGCATCAGAATTGCGCTGCATCCAACAGGAACAACGACTCGCTACCGGCCTTCACTGAGGCGCTCAACGAGTGGATGCGCGGCAGCAGACGGTCGAAGTAGAAGCGTGCGGTGCCGAGCTTGCTGGCGTAGAAATCGTCCTGCGTTTCTTTGCCCAGCGAAGCCTTGGCCATCAGTGCCCACATGTAGGCGTACGCCGTGTAACCGAACGCTTGCAAATATTCGACCGAAGCCGCGCCGATTTCGTTCGGATTGTTTTTCGCCCGATCCAGCAGCCACGAAGTCAGTTCATCGAGGGTGTCGACAGCGTCGTTCAACGGTCTGGTGAATTCGCCCAGATCGGCGCTGGCCGTTGCGGTGAAATGACGGATCTCGTCAGCAAACAACTTGTAGAACGCACCGCCGCTGCCAACGATCTTGCGCCCAACCAGGTCCAGCGCCTGAATGCCGTTGGTGCCTTCGTAAATCTGGGTGATGCGCACGTCACGCACCAGTTGCTCCTGCCCCCACTCGCGGATGTAACCGTGGCCGCCGAAAATCTGCTGGCCGTGCACGGTGGTTTCCAGACCCAGATCGGTGAGGAATGCCTTGGCCACTGGTGTCAGCAGAGCAACCAGATCCTCGGCACGCTTACGCGTTGTAGCGTCTTCACTGAACTTGGCAGTGTCGAGTTGCATCGCCACGTAGGTGGAGAACGCACGGCCACCCTCGTTCGAGGCTTTCATGGTCAGTAGCATGCGACGCACGTCCGGGTGGACGATGATCGGGTCAGCGACTTTGTCTTTGTTCTGCGCGCCGGTTGGCGAACGGCTTTGCAGACGGTCGCGGGCGTATTCAACGGCGTTCTGGTACGAACGCTCACCAGTCGCCAGGCCTTGGATACCAACGCCCAGCCGCTCGTAGTTCATCATGGTGAACATCGCGGCCAGGCCTTTGTTCGGCTCGCCGACCAGATAACCGACAGCTTCGTCGAAGTTCATCACGCAGGTCGCGGACGCCTGGATGCCCATTTTATGTTCGATCGAACCGCAGTTCGCCGGGTTGCGTGCGCCCAGGCTGCCGTCGGCATTGACCATGAACTTCGGCACCAGGAACAGCGAAATGCCTTTCGGGCCCGCCGGGGCATCTGGCAGTTTGGCCAGCACCAGGTGAATGATGTTTTCGGTAAGGTCGTGTTCGCCACCGGTGATGAAGATCTTGGTGCCGCTGACCTTGTAGGAACCGTCGGCCTGAGGCTCGGCCTTGGTGCGGATGATCCCCAGGTCGGTGCCGGCGTGCGGCTCGGTCAGGCACATCGAACCGGCCCAGACGCCGGCGTACATGTTCGGCAAGTAGGCGGCTTTCAGCTCTTCGCTGGCGTGGGCGTTGATCGACAGGCAGGCGCCAGCGGTCAGCATCGGGTACAGACCGAAGGACAGGCTGGCAGAGTTGACCATTTCTTCGACCTGCGCCGACACGGCTTTGGGCATGCCCATGCCGCCGTATTGCGGATCGCCACCGACGCCAACCCAACCGCCTTCAGCATAAGTCTGATAAGCCTGTGGGAAACCGGCCGGGGTGGTGACGGCACCGTCAGCCCAGTGACAACCTTCTTCGTCAGCCGCACGGCTCAATGGCGCGATGCTTTTGCTGGTGACCTTGCCGGCCTCTTCGAGAATGGCTTCAACAGTTTCGGCGTCGACGGTCTCGGCCAGCGCCGGCAGTTCGGCCCAGAGTTTGGCGACTTCGAACACTTCATTGAGGACGAAGCGCATATCGCGCAGCGGCGCTTTGTAGTCAGCCATGGCAAACCTCGCAAGATCTAAACAGGTGATTCGTGGAATGGTGTTTTCGTTGAGCCGGAGTGTACCTCAACAACTTTTGCGACACATAGGGTCAACCGGTGACTGATTTGTTATTTTTAGTCACCGCAAAAAGATCGCAGCCTGCGGCAGCTCCTACAGATAAAACTCGGTCCCATGTAGGAGCTGCCGAAGGCTCGGGCCGCGATCGGACGATCTTTTGATCTTGCTTAAAGCGCAAACATTTCCGCCGGCAACTTCATCAAACACTCACTCCCCGCCTCGATCGCCGCTCGATGCGCCGCCGTACGCGGCAACAATCGTTTGAAGTAAAACTCGCTCGTCGCCAATTTGCCCCGCAGGTAATCCGCCTCACCCTCGTCCGCCTCCAGTTGCGCCTGCGCCACCAACGCCATGCGCAACCACAGATAACCGAGAATGATGTACCCGCTGTACATCAGATAATCCACCGACGCGGCGCCCACTTCATCGGGATTCTTCATCGCCGCCATACCGACCTTCACGGTCAGGTCGCCCCACTGCTGGTTCAACTCATTGAGTTGCGCAACGAAACTGCCCAGTTGCGAATGCTCGGCGTTGGCCGCGCAGAACTTGTGAACGATTTTGGTAAAGCCACGCAGCAACTTGCCCTGACTGCCCAGCACTTTACGTCCGAGCAGATCCAGCGCCTGAATGCCATTGGTGCCTTCGTAGATCGGTGCGATACGGCAATCGCGCACCAACTGCTCCATACCCCACTCGCGGATGAAGCCGTGGCCGCCAAACACTTGCATGCCGTGGTTGGTCACTTCCAGCCCGGTGTCGGTCATGAACGCCTTGCAGATCGGCGTGAGGAACGCCAACAGGTCTTCCGCCTCCTGCCGCGCCTCGGCGTCGCCGCTCAGGTGCGCGACATCGAGCAGTTGTGCGGTGAAATAGGTCAGCGCGCGGTTGCCTTCGTTGAAGGCCTTCATGGTCAGCAACATGCGCCGCACGTCCGGGTGGACGATGATCGGGTCGGCCGCTTTGTCCGGGGCTTTGGCACCGGTCAGCGAGCGCATCTGCAAGCGATCGTTGGCGTATTTGATCGCGCCCTGAAAGCTCGCTTCGCCCAGACACAAGCCCTGCATGCCGGTGCCGAGTCGGGCGTGGTTCATCATGGTGAACATGCAGTTGAGGCCCTTGTTCGGTTCGCCGATCAAGAAGCCCTTGGCGCCGTCGAAGTTGAGCACGCAAGTGGCCGAGGCCTTGATGCCCATTTTGTGCTCGATCGAACCGCAGGACACGCTGTTGCGCTCGCCCGCCTCGCCTGCTGCATCCGGCAAGAACTTCGGCACGATAAACAGTGAAATGCCTTTGGTTCCGGCCGGCGCATCCGGCAACTTGGCCAACACCAGGTGGACGATGTTGTCGCTCATGTCGTGCTCGCCGGCGGAGATGAAAATCTTGCTGCCGGTGACCGCGTAACTGCCGTCAGCCTGAGGTACGGCGCGGGTCTTGATGATGCCCAGGTCGGTGCCGCAATGGGCTTCGGTCAGGCACATGGTGCCGGTCCATTGGCCGGCGGTGAGTTTGCTCAGGTAGGTGTTTTTTTGCTCGGCGGTGCCATGGGCATGTATCGCCGACATCGCGCCGTGGGTCAGGCCCGGATACATGCCCCAGGAGGTGTTGCTGGAGCCGACCATTTCGCTGATCACCAAACCCAGCGAACTCGGCAGGCCTTGGCCACCGTAAACCGGATCTGCCGCGAGACCATGCCAGCCGCCCTCCACGTATTGTGCGAAGGCTTGCTTGAAGCCTGTAGGCGTTGTCACCACACCGTTGTCGAAATGGCAGCCCTCCTCGTCACCGCTGCGATTGAGTGGCGCCAGAACGTTCTCGCAGAACTTCGCGCCCTCTTCGAGGATCGCGTTGATCATGTCCGGGCTCGCGTCATCCGCGCCGAGGGCGGCGTAGTTGCTGTGAAAGTCGAAGACGTGGTCGATCAGAAAACGCATGTCGCGCAAGGGAGCTTTGTACTCAGGCATGGTGGCTTCTCCGTCAGCAGATTTCTCCAACCTACTGCTGGCCACCACGCCCCACAATCACTGTGCAGACGCTGAATGCGCCGTCATCACTCAACCTGCGGCCGTGTCCATGCGCACCGCACCGCGACGGTTTTGTCCGTATGCCACCACGCAGTTACGCCCCGCGCCTTTAGCGGCGTAAAGCGCCTCGTCGGCGGACTTCAGTACTTGCTCCGGATTGCGCTGCTCCACTCGCTCGGCGACGCCGATGCTCACCGTCACCGACACACTGGACGCACCCGAGCCGGCGCGGCGCTGACGACCCTGTTGGTCATCCTGCGGACGGTTTTCCTGATTGCGCAATTGAATGCTGTAGGAAGCAATCGACTCGCGGATCACTTCCAGATGCGGCATGCACTCCTCAAGGGTTTTGCCTGCGAACACCAGGGCAAATTCCTCACCACCGTAGCGATACGCCCTACCGCCACCGCTGATTTTCGACAGTTTGCTGGCGACCAGACGCAGTACCTGGTCACCGACATCGTGACCGTGGGTGTCGTTGAATTTCTTGAAGTGATCGACGTCACTCATCGCCAACACATAGTTACGACCGAGGCGTTGCATGCGTTCGTTGAGCGCGCGGCGCCCAGGTAGACCGGTGAGTTCGTCGCGGAAGGCCATTTGATATGCCTCATGCGCAACTGCTGCAGCAATCATCAGCATCACCTGGCTGCACATGATGTTCAGGGTGAACGGCAGGATGAAGGTTTTCGGCAGCATCCAGAACACCCCGAGCAGGCCGACCAGTTGCGCCGCGTGCAGTGGACGCGGGTTACGCCAGTACTGCCAGGCCAGCAACAGGAAAGCCGAAATGAACACTGGATACGAGAGCTGGATCAGGCTCATCCACGCGCCGTGCAGTGCTGGCCAGCGAATCTCCGACAGCCAGATCAGCAGCGCCTGGGGATAACTTTGCTCAAGTCCCAGCGCGACGCTGCCGAATGCCAGTAAAACGGCAAACCGCGCCACCATGTCCTGAAACAGATGCGTGCGCTCCTGCCACGCGGCGAAGAGGCCGAACAGTAAGGGCAGCAACAGGCAGACCAGATGAAACACTACCGCAGCGTCTTCGCGCACCTTGCCGTTGTCACGGTAATAATCGGTCTGGGTATCGAGAAGAAAGTAGGCGATGTACACCGTGAGCATCAGAAACAGTTCACGTTGACGGCGGTAAACCGCGCAATAAGCGCCACCCAGTAACAACACCAACGTCGGCAGCACGTTGAACAGTGAAGTGAAGAACACGTTGAGGTCTTTGACGTACGCAGCCGCCAACCCCGCGAGTAACAACAGCAGTGAAGGTAGGAAATGACTGAAACGTACAGCGGAAGAACGTGGCAAGGGTAAAGCTCCGACCCGTCATGGCAAAGAGATGGCATTGTGCCTGCAAAGTGCAGCCAAGCCCACACAATGTGATCCAGATCACACACTGTCTCTTTAACGGCCGGAAGCCCGACTATCTGAGCGATTCGCCAACAAAAAAACCGCTGCCCCCTAACGGGAGCAGCGGTTTTCATGAGACAGCGCTAGAGCTTAGTAACCCAGTGCGAAGTCTTCTTCTTTCATGTCCATCAGGTTGTTGGCGCCCGACAGCATGGTGGCCACGTGGGTACGGGTACGCGGCAAGATGCGCTGGAAGTAGAAGCGCGCAGTTTGCAGCTTGGCTGTGTAGAACGCTGCGTCGCCAGTGCCTTCTGCCAGCTTCTCGGCAGCCAGACGCGCCATGTCGGCCCAGAAGTAAGCCAGGCAGGCATAACCGGAGTACATCAGGTAATCCACGGAGGCCGCGCCGACTTCTTCGCGATCTTTCATGGCAGCCATACCGACCTTCATGGTCAGCTCGCCCCACTCTTTGTTGATTGCCGCCAACGGTGCGACGAACTCTGCAACGGCTTCGTTGCCTTCGTTGTTCTGGCAGAACTTGTGGACGATCTTGGTGAAGCCTTTCAGGGCCTCGCCTTGGGTCATCAGCACTTTACGGCCGAGCAGGTCGAGTGCCTGGATACCGGTGGTGCCTTCGTACAGCATCGAAATACGGCTATCGCGAACGTTCTGCTCCATGCCCCACTCGGCGATGAAGCCGTGGCCGCCGTAGATCTGCACGCCATGGTTGGCGGATTCGAAACC
>Ga0247814_10001789_pt1 | contig 12311 bp, 11 predicted proteins | sample UWRJL179409R1_FD_179947 | JGI IMG/M metagenome (GOLD analysis project Ga0247814, IMG submission 179947) | Plant litter microbial communities from Arlington Agricultural Research Station in Wisconsin, United States - UWRJ-L179-409R-1 | ecosystem: Environmental > Terrestrial > Plant litter >...
TTCCGGATATAGTTCCACCAGTTCCGCTGCAGGCAATAAGATGGGTGATTTTGCCTTGTGTTTGTTCCCAGATTTCCGGACCTGTGGTCTGGTAATGGGCATCGATGTTCAATTCGTTAAAATATTGATTTATATAGATGGAGCCTTTGGTTTCTTCATGCAAACGTTTGGCAACATTGTAATAAGAACGTTCATCATCAGCAGAAACATGTGCCGGACAAACATATACTTTCGCACCAAGGCTACGAAGCATATCAATTTTATCTTTGGAGGATTTTGAACTTACCGCTAAAATACAATTATATCCTTTAATGATACTTACCATGGCCAGACTGAAGCCTGTATTACCGGAAGTAGTCTCTATAATAGTATCTCCGGGAGAAAGTATGCCTCTTTTTTCAGCTTCTTCAAGGATGAATAACGCAATTCTGTCTTTGGTGGAGTGGCCGGGATTAAACGCTTCCACTTTTGCATAAAAATTACCTGCTATATTTTCGGTGACTTTATTAAGCTTAATAAGTGGCGTGTTACCTATTAATTCCAGGACATTATTATAGGCTTTTATTTCTTCTTTCATAAAAAAATAGTTAATCAAGGTGTATTCTTCGAATTTTAACCAACCTCAAATCCTTGCAAATTTAAGTAAAAAATTCTAATTACTTTTTAATTTTTTCTAAATCTAATAAAAAACTAAATTCTTTCGCCAGATGTTTCAATGCCTCAAACCTGCCCGAAGCTCCGCCATGACCAGCATCCATATTGGTATCGAGAAACAGCTGCTTGTCATTTGTTTTTGTCGCACGCAATTTGGCTACCCATTTTGCCGGTTCCCAATATTGCACCTGTGAATCATGCAAACCTGTGGAAACGTACATATTAGGATAACCCTGAGCTTTTATATTGTCATATGGCGAATAGGAACGCATATAATCATAGGATTCTTTTTCGTTCGGATTTCCCCACTCGTCATATTCTCCCGTTGTTAAAGGAATGGTGTCGTCGAGCATTGTGGTCATGACATCTACAAACGGCACTTGTGCTATCACTCCGTTGTATAATTCTGGTGCCATATTTACAATTGCGCCCATCAGCAATCCGCCGGCCGAACCGCCTTCTGCATAAAGATGGGAAGCGCTTGTATATTTTTGTGCGATAAGATATTTTGAACAATCAATAAAATCAGTAAAAGTATTTTTCTTTTTGAGCAATTTTCCGTTTTCATACCATTGCCTGCCCAAATCTTCGCCACCGCGAATGTGAGCGATTGCGAATACAAACCCTCTGTCAAGCAATGACAATCTCGTTGATGAGAAGTACGGATCCATTGATATTCCGTAGGAACCATAAGCGTATAAAAGCACCGGATTCTTACCATTTTTCGTCAGTCCCTTTTTATATACCATCGAAATAGGAATTTTAGTTCCGTCGTTAGCAGTTGCCCAGATTCTTTCTTCTGTATAATTATTTTTGTCGAATTTTCCGCCGAGAACCTGCTGCTCCTTCTTAACTTCCCGGGTTTTGGTTTTCATGTTAAAATCAATTACCGATGAAGGTGTCGCCAGTGATTGGTATCCATATCTCAGAATATCAGTATCAAAATCAACATTGGTGGAAGTGTAAGCGGTGTAAGTTTCACTTTCAAAAGGAAGATAATATTCCCCTTTCCCACTCCACGGCATAACGCGTATTTTATTCAGGCCATTACTTCTTTCAGAAACCACAAGATAGTCTTTAAAAATCTCAATATCTTCAATTAATACTTCTTCACGATGCGGAATCAGGTCTTTCCAGTTCTCCTTTTCAGTAGCATTTTCAGGCGTAAGCATGACTTTGAAATTGGTAGCCTTATCTTTATTGGTCACAATATAGAAATGGTCACCAAAATGAGAAATGCTGTATTCGAGGCCACGCATTCTTTTCTGAAAAACTTTAAATTCGCTATCGGGTTCACTTGCTAAAATCGTCCGATATTCGGAAGTTAACGTACTCGTAGACCCAATTACTATGTATTTTTTTGATTTTTCTTTATAGACGGAAACGTCAAAAGTATCATCTTTCTCATGATAGACTAAAACATCTTCAGAAGTCGGTTTTCCTAAAACATGCTTAAATATCTTATCTGACCGCAAAGTCTTTGCATCCTGTCGCGTATAAAAAATAGTTTTATTATCACTCGCCCAGGTAGAACTTCCGCTAACATTTTCAATTTTATCCTGAAGTATTTCCCCTGTCTGTAGGTTTTTAAACTGGATAGTGTAAATTCTTCTGCCTACATTATCAATGGCAAAAGTAGCAAACTGATTGTCTTCACTTATGCTCAATCCGCTAAGGTTGAAATACTTATGGCCTTTAGCCAATTCATCACAATTGAATAATATCTCTTCTTTAGCGTCGGGATTTCCTTTTTTTCGGGCGTAAATCGGATAATCTTTTCCTGTTTCATAACGGGTCAGGTAATAATATCCATTGTATAGATAAGGAACAGATGCGTCATCTTCCTTGATCCGTGCTTTCATTTCGTTGTATAAACTTTCCTGAAAAGATTTAGTATTGGCAGTTTCGGCATTGTAAAAATCATTTTCCTGGTTCAGATAGGCAATAACTTCCGGGTTTTCACGATCATTGAGCCAGAAATAATTGTCTGTCCTCACATCTCCATGCTTTTCTAAAACTACTGGTTTGATGGCGGCAATTGGTGCTTTGGTTGTTTTTGACATTATTTTAGTTTTGTTTTGCGAATAAGAAGTTGCAAAAATAAGACAAAGGCAATACAAAACGAGTGCATTTTTCATGTATTTGTGATTTGGTTATCCGCGCAATTTAGTAATTTTGAACATTAAAAATTTAAAAAATATAGCAACATGGATTTAATGGGAATGATGGGAAAATTAAAAGACACCCAAAAAAAGCTGGAAGAAACCAAAAAAAGAATGGACACGATCCTTATTGATGAACAAAGCACTGATAACTTATTAAAAGTAACTGTAACCGCTAACCGCGAAATTAAATCAATAAGTATAGATGATGCTTTGCTCGAAGATAAGGAACAACTGGAAGACTATATTCTTGTAGTTATCAACAAAGCCATTGCAAAAGCTTCCAATGTGAATCAGGCAGAAATGGATGCTGTTACTAAAATTGATTTACCCGTAATTCCAGGTATGGAAGATATGTTCAAATAGAAAAAAGGGTTGTTTTTTAGCAACCCTTTCTTTTTACTGCTGTGGCTGTTCATCAAAATTAACCATCCAGTGGATGCCGAATTTATCAGTAAACATTCCGAAATAAGCACCCCAAAACGTATTTTCCATCGGCATAGAAACTTGTCCGCCAGCTGAAAGGCCTGTAAAAAGACGATCGGCCTCTTCTCTTGAATCGGCATTGATTGACAGTGAAACATTATTTCCAAAAGCAGTTACGCCATAAGATTCCGGCGTATCGCTTCCCATCAAAACGGTTTCGGCGCTTATGGGAAAACTGACATGCATGATTTTTTCGCCTTCTTCCCGCGAGAGGTTTTTTGCATCGGATGGCGGTATGTCTTTGAATTTGCTTATCATGGCGAATTCACCACCAAAAACTGATTTATAAAAATCGAACGCGTGTTCGCAATTCCCATTGAATGTCAGGTATGCATTTATTGCTGCCATAAATATTATTTTTAAAATTATTGGAAATAAAGTTACTGTTTTTTCATTTCTAATGAGCGTGTTTGTTTTAAATTTCTGCTGTTTAAAAATTCTACCATAACATTACCACTACATTTTTTGACAATCCTAAAATATTATGGCCAATATTTTCAAATCCTAAATAAAACACCATCAAAATCCCTTTTGAACGCTTGATTTTTAAATTTAATTGCAATTGGTATAGTTAAAATATATGTTTGTTATGATTCAGGCAACTCTAAAAAATTAAATTTATAAAAAAGTAAAAATTTATGCGAAAAATTTTATCATTTGTATTCTTTATACAGTTTAGTGTCACATTCGCTAAAACGGCGCAGGGTTTCGTTTATGAATCTACTGTCAGAAACAGCAATAATCAACTAGTGATCAATCAATATGTTAAGCATAAATTTAGTATCAGACTCAATTCTACTTCCGGTTCGGTGATTTATAGCGAAACGCAAAATCCGCATACTGACAGTTCCGGAAACATTAGCGTTATTATTGGAACAGGAACTGCTGCAACTGGTAATTTTTCGCAGATCAATTGGTTACAAGGCATTTATTATATGGAAATTCAATACTTCTCAGGAAATACCTGTCAATGGATTGATGTACCAATGGTAAGTGGCGGACAAGTTGTAAGCAATTGCAACGGAATATATATTTGGGACAATTGTCCTGAGACGTTTGCTAACTTAGTTTGGTCGGATGAATTCAACGGAAACGGTGTTGTCAATTCCAACAATTGGTATCATCAAACGCAATTTATCAATGGCAATAGCTGGTCAAACGGAGAGTTGCAGCACTATACAAACCGACAAATAAATTCTTTTGAAAATAACGGTTCTCTAAATATTGTAGCAAAAAAAGAAGCCTACAATGATCAGGGAGAAACAAAACAATTTACATCGGCTAGATTAAACTCTAAATTTTCATTTAAATACGGCCGTGTGGAAGTCCGTGCCAAATTACCTTCAGGAGCAGGAACATGGCCCGCAATCTGGATGTTAGGCAAAAATATCATCGAACCTGGCGGATTTTGGTCGGCTACGCACGGAACAGCTCCTTGGCCTGCGTGCGGCGAAATTGATATTATGGAACATTGGGGCACTAATCAAAACTTTGTTCAAAGTGCCATGCATACACCTTCAAGCCATGGCGGAACAGTAAATTTAGGCGGTCAGACTGTACCAACTGCCTCAACCCAGTTCCACATCTATGAATTGGAATGGACTGCCGAAAAAATGATATTCAGCGTAGACGGCATCCTACATTATACTTATAATCCCGCTGTTAAAAATGCAAGCACGTGGCCTTTTGACGCAGAACAGTATATTTTGTTGAATTTGGCCATTCAGTCGTCGATCAATCCCGATTTCACTGATTGTAAGTTTGAAGTAGATTACGTAAGAGTGTACCAGTAAAAATATTACAATCTCTCAAGCGTTTCTATTACATAAGTATGCATCACTTCCCGATAATCGAGATGGGTTACAATCCGTAATTTCCCCTGTCCCATTGAGCTGATGCTGATGTTTTTCTGTTTCAATTTATCAATCAGATGTGCTTCATTCACCGTCGGCTGCAATGAAAAAATGAGGATATTGGTTTCAACAGGCTCAACTTTGGCAACCCATGGCAATTTTGATAAAACAACCGCAAGTTCTTTGGCCCGGCGATGGTCTTCCGCCAGTCGGGGAATATTATTTTGAAGCGCATAGATTCCGGCCGCCGCCAAATAACCGCCCTGACGCATGCCTCCGCCAAATATTTTTCGTATTCTCAATGCCCGATGAATCGTAGCCGCATCTGATAACAACACAGAACCAATTGGTGCGCCCAAGCCTTTGGAAAAGCACACAGAAATCGTATGAAAAAGTTTTCCGTATTCTTTCGGATTCTGATTTGTCGCTACCAAAGCATTCCAGATACGCGCGCCATCAAGATGAAACTTAAGATTATTGTCGTCACAAACTTTTCTTATTTTTCTCAATGCCTCTAAATCATAACAGGCACCTCCGCCTTTATTGGTCGTATTTTCAACACAGACAAGACTTGTCAGCGGACTATGGTAAAATTCAGGATTATTGATTGCCCCAGCTACTTGCTCTTCAGTAATCATTCCACGGTCGCCGTCAAGCAGACAGCACGAAACACCACTATTAAACGAAACACCACCGCCTTCATAATTATAAACATGCGCCCATTTATCTGCGATCAGTTGTTCTCCCGGCTGTGTATGCAACTTTATGGCAGTTTGGTTGGCCATGGTTCCTGAAGGAAAAAACAATCCCGCTTCCATTCCGAACATCGCAGCAACTTTTTCTTCCAGCGCATTAATCGTAGGATCTTGCTTGTACACATCATCTCCTACTTTTGCATTGAACATAAACTGCAGCATTTCAATCGTTGGTTTGGTTACCGTATCGCTGACTAAATTTATTTCCATAATATTAAAATGAAATGGTATTTTTGTGGAACAAAATTAAAACAATTTATGACAACTACCGAACAAATAAAAGGTATTGTGGAGCGCCTTGGTGCGTTGAGGAGGTATCTTTGACATTGATGCCAAATTAATTGAAATTACCAACGAGGAGGAAAAAACCTTTGCGCCCGAATTCTGGAACAATGCCAAAGAAGCTGAAATCATAGTAAAGAACCTGAGAACCAAAAAGAAGTGGGTCGAAGATTATGAAAAAGCTGTTGCAATGGCCGACGAATTACAGTTGGCTTACGAATTCTATAAAGAAGGCGAACTTTCAACAGAAGAACTCGATATGCAATATGACGTGACCAATACGCATATTGAAAATATTGAGTTCAAAAACATGCTTTCTGACGAAGGCGATTCGCTTAGTGCCGTCATCCAGATTACGGCCGGTGCCGGTGGAACCGAAAGCTGTGATTGGGCAGAAATGCTGATGAGAATGTATATGATGTGGGCCGAGAAGGAAGGTTATAAAATCAAAGAACTCAATTTTCAAAAAGGAGAAGCGGCCGGAATAAAAACAGTCACGCTGGAAATAGAAGGCGACTTTGCTTTTGGTTACCTGAAAGGAGAAAATGGCGTGCATCGGTTGGTGCGGATCTCGCCTTTTGACAGCAACGGCAAGCGACATACGTCCTTTGTTTCAGTGTATGTCTATCCTTTGGTGGATGATACTATAGAAATTGATATCAATCCGGCAGATATAGAAATTATCACTTCCAGATCAAGTGGTGCCGGTGGCCAAAATGTTAATAAAGTGGAAACAAAAGTACAGTTGTTTCACAAACCTACAGGCATTCAGATTCAATGTTCTGAAACACGTTCCCAGCAAGATAACAGGCAACGTGCCATGCAAATGCTGAAATCGCAGTTGTATGAAATTGAATTGAAAAAGCAGCAGGAACAGCGCAACGATATCGAGGCAGAAAAGATGAAGATTGAATGGGGTTCACAGATCCGGAATTACGTCATGCATCCTTATAAATTAGTAAAAGATGTCCGTACCGGTTATGAAACAAGTGATGTAGATGGCGTAATGAATGGTGAAATCGATGAATTTTTAAAAGCATTCCTGATGATGATGGGACAAAGGGAAGAAAGTAATTAAACCTGACTCAAATGAAATTAGTTGTAATTTTTTTGTTTTCCATTGGCGTGATGCAAAGCCAAAACCTTACAATCATGTCGTATAATCTGCGGGTAGATTTTGGTGGAGATGGTGAAAACAACTGGCAATTCCGACGGAATTTCCTGGCTGGCCAAATCGCCTTTTACAATCCGGATTTCATCGGAACACAGGAAGGAAAAGCACATCAGCTTCAATTCATTGACAGCCTGTTAGTCAATCACAAGTTCATCGGATTGAGCCGTGATAATTCTAAGACAGAAGGCGAATTCAGCGCTATTTTTTTCAATGAACGAAAATTTAAATTAATTTCCGAAGCAACCTTTTGGCTCTCGCCTACTCCTCATAAGAAATCCAAGGGTTGGGATGCGGCTTATGAAAGGATTTGCACGTATGGTTTATTTGAGGAAATCACCACCAAAAAACAATTTTATGTTTTTAATACACACCTCGATCATACCGGTGAATTGGCAAGAAATAATGGCGCAAAACTGATTGTAGAAAAAATAAAAAACATTAATACCAATAAACTGCCTGTAATTTTTACCGGCGATTTTAATAGTCAGATCAATAGTGAAGCTTATAAAATAATTTCAGAATTTATGAATGACAGTAAAATAATCAGTAAAACAAAGCCTTTCGGACCAATTGGCACTTTCAATAATTTTGATTTTCTCCGACCAGTAACACTACTGATCGATTATATTTTCACGAGTAAAGAAAACATTGAAGTGCTCAAACATGCTGTCCTTAGTGATTCAAAAAATTGCAAATATCCCTCAGATCATTTACCTGTTTACACAGAAATCACTCTTCTATAAGTTATGAAAAAATCAAATAAATGGTTTCTGTTGCTTTTGGTTATTCTCACTTCTCTGAGCATTAGGGCACAGGAAAATGAAAAAAAAGAAAGTACGTGGACATTAAAAATGAATATGCCGCAACTGGTCGATTTATTCTCTTTTCCTACAGTTCAATTGGGTGCGGAGAAAAAAATAAACGATTATTTTAGTGTCAATGCTGAAGTCGGACTTCAATTATATAATGATGCCTACTCAGATACCGATACTATTTTCCTCAAGGCAAGAGGTTTCAAAGCCAACATCGAGGGCAGGATTTACTTTATTAAACTTTTCAAGCCCGGTTATCAAAAAGCTGCCGGCGGTTTTTATTGCGGCCTACAGGCATTTTACCGCCATAACCAATATACCTCTTCTCTGGAATATTATAAGGAATATGAGGAAGAAATTGAGGATCGTAAGGAATATGTTGATTATCTGGGCGTAAAGAAAACAGGCTACGGACTTAATGTTACACTCGGATTCCAAAAGAAAGTGGGGAACCATTTTATCTTTGAGCCTTACCTTGGCATTGGAGGCCTTAATCGCATTGTCAAAAATTCCAACCGGGAATACAACAAATACATTCATAATTTAGAAGATGGCCTCCACTTTTCTGAATATTATGATTTTATGGACACCAGCGAATCTTCGGGATGGATCGTGAATTTTACAATGGGATTCCGTTTGGGATACCGATTGTAATATATTGATCGAATTAGAATACATTTGAAAAATTTCCAACGATTGAATTCGGTTAACCTTAATATTTATGAATACTTACATCGCTTTACTTCGGGGAATCAATGTCAGCGGACATAAAATCATTAAAATGGAATTGCTGCGTAAAGTCCTTGCAGAACTTCATTTTGAAAATGTAGCTACCTATATTCAAAGTGGTAATATTATTTTCCAAAGTGCCGCATCAGATCCACACCACCTCGAAAAGCAAATTGCTTTATTGATCTACAAACATTTCGGATTTGATGTTCCGGTCATGATCGTAACTCCGGAAAGTCTGCAAAAAGTAGTGGCAAATAATCCGTATCCGAAAATAGAAGATCCAGCCCAGCCTTATGTTGCGTTTTTATCGGAAGTTCCAACTCCATCGGCAATAGCATCTTTAAAAGCTGTCGATTTTGGAAAGGATTCTTTCGTCAATATTGATAATACTATGTATTTGCATTACGCTGATTCTGCCGGAAATACCAAACTTTCCAATGCAGCTATAGAAAACAAACTCAAGTTAAAAGCGACGAGCCGAAACTGGAAAACAATCAATAAGCTGATAGAACTCAGTCTGGCACTAAAATAATTAAAGCCATTCGATCAGCGACACGCCAACACCTACAGTAGTTTGCTTGTAATTATAATCGATAAGCGTTTCGCCATAACCATGGGAAACCTGCAAATATCCTTTTAAATTTCCCTGAATGGGATGTGACCAGGAAAAAGTAAGATTGCCTCTCACTTTTGATCCGAAGTTTAAATTGTGGCTGCCAATGAGTGAATAAACACTGCCATTTCTGGTATAGATAACATTGAGGTCGCCTCTTCCGACATATTTGGAAATGTCGGGATTATCATCTTTTTCGCTTCGAAGTCTCAGCCAAGGCCTAACATACACACTCCAGTTTTTACGTTCAAATCCGGCATGGAAAATAATCCGGTTCCAGCTTCTCGAAAAAGGATTGCTTTTTCCATTTGACTGGTGGTTAAATGTCACACCTGCCATTCTCGCTTTAAATCCGAAAATATTAAATTTCATGGGGAAATTCAGAATAATTTCCGGCTCATAATTAATTTCCCGGAAAGGCCTGGAAAGTTTATTGTTGTAGAGCTGCCAGTGTGATATTTGCGTATATGCACCCCATAAATCGCCATAGCCCCAAAAAATATTATGCAATAATTTAGTCTTGAAACTCAGTTGGAATTTGGCCTCGAGGTTGTTGTAGTCGGTACCGACAGGCGCAACATAATCCGGATTGTTGTTTCCTGAATAAGGCTGCTCGTTAGGCAAATCAGACCATCGGATCGGCAAAATATAAATCGGTTTGTATGGCGTAATCAGAAATGTTCCCTTATTGGTCAATGAATCCAATTCCCATCGTTCAGACATTGTGCGCATTCGGGTTTTGCTATCGAAAAAGGTTTGTACCTGGGAATAACCTGTGAAAGAAATAAAAATCAGGAATGCAACAAATGGGTTCAGTGTTTTCATTGAGTAAGTAAATATTTCGCAAACTTAACAGTATTGAATGGGATAAAATTATACAATTCCCTCTTTTACTTGCATAATTTCAGTTGTTTGGCGTTATATGAAAACAAGTATTAGGAATTTAAACAGTAATTCGTTTTATTTGACAATCGTACATAACAACCCCCAAATCAAAACGAATGAAAAGTTATTCCCTGTTAGAAATAAATGAAGTCCTGAAAGGTGTGATTTTTGGAAACACATCACAGAAAATTACTGCACCTGAACAACTTGAAGCGGCTTGCGATTCTGAAATTTCATTTATCGGAAACAAAAAATATGAAAAACTCTGGCAAAATTCTAAAGCATGTGCTGCCATTGTTAATGAAGATATTTCAATTGAACCCGGTGAAAACAGGGCATTCATTAAAGTCAAGAATGCAGATCTGGCGATGTCTCAAGTCCTGGCATTATTTGAGCAACCCGCACCTGAATTTGCTTCGGATATTCATCCGACAGCCGTTATTGATACTACGGCGATTATCGGAAAAGGAAGCAGGATTGGCGCCGGATGCTACATAGGTCCGAAAGTGAAAATTGGCGAAAATGCTACTATTTATCCAAACGCTACCATATTGGATGAATCGGTAATCGGAAACAATACCACGATTTGGTCGGGAACTGTCATACGCGAACGCTGTGAAATTGGCAACAACTGTATAATCCATCCTAACGCCACAATTGGTGCTGACGGATTTGGTTTTCGTCCATGTAGTGAAATGGGATTGGTTAAAATTCCGCAGATCGGAAATGTAATTATCGGCAATAATGTTGAAATTGGTGCCAATTCCTGCGTCGACAGAGGAAAATTCAGTTCAACCGTTTTAGGTGATGGCTGCAAAATTGATAATCTCGTTCAAATTGGGCACAACAGCAAATTAGGCCGTTTTTGCATTATGGCCGGAAATAGCGGATTGGCAGGTTCGGTTACGTTGGGTAATGGTGTTGTTATTGGCGGAAGCGCTTCCATTAAAGACCACACCACTATTGGAGATGGTGCTATAATTGGTGCCGGATCTGGTGTTACTGGTGATATTCCCGCGGGAAAAGTAATGTTAGGTTATCCTGCTGTTGAAGCCAGAGACGCGCTAAAACAATGGGCCATTTTAAAACGCCTTGTCAGGGATTCCAATAAATAAAAAACCACCAAAACTGAGTTAGATTTGATGGTTGTAATTTTTGTTATAAACCGATTATTGAATGATCAGTTTTCTGACAATGGTTTTATTTTCCGAAGTTATTTTGGTCATGTAAATTCCCGAAGCCAGATTCAGATCGATACGCGCTTCTCCCGAAAAACTAGTATGGTATAGTCTTGCACCCGAAAGGCTGAATATCTCCAGGCTACTTTGCTCTTCAATCCCTGAAATCATAAAATAGCCTTTCGCCGGATTTGGGTATAAAACCACATCAGAATCTGAGAACGTTTTATTTGACAATGCAGATGACCATGGCTGGCCGACTTTTGTTCCCCAAATATAATCGGCTAAGTTAGGATAATCAATAAACGGATTTCGATTCACTTGCCATGTATAAATATAATTGTTCCTGTTCATTTCAAAATCATCAGAACGATCAGTAACATTCCATTGCAGCAACAGGGCTAAGTCACCCAATTGGCCAACAGTTGTATTTGCCGGATTGCCATTCACAACACTCAATCCGTTGTAGCGCACAGCCATATAAAAAACCGAACGTGCCACATCACCACGCCAGCTGCCTTGTGTTCCTACCGGACCATTATATTCTCCATAATCCTTGTTGTTCCGGCTGCTGTTTTCTGGTCCGTCCTCTGCTCTGATATGATGTGCATCACCATGTCCGGCTTTGAGGTCATCGGCATTTGTAGGCAGCCATACATTAATTCCGTCGGCAATACTTGCAGTACCATCGGTATAACCGCCGCGGGATTGCGGATAAATATGTT
>Ga0247814_10001791_pt1 | contig 12310 bp, 4 predicted proteins | sample UWRJL179409R1_FD_179947 | JGI IMG/M metagenome (GOLD analysis project Ga0247814, IMG submission 179947) | Plant litter microbial communities from Arlington Agricultural Research Station in Wisconsin, United States - UWRJ-L179-409R-1 | ecosystem: Environmental > Terrestrial > Plant litter >...
TAAATCGCATAACGTGTCGCGCCCGAAGTCTGGTTGTTTGCCAATATGTTGTTGACCACGCTGAAATTTGAACCCGCGTTGATGCAAACTGCTGCGGAAAATCCCGAAGACTGGTTTTCTTTTAAAACAATAGTATTGTGGTACAATGCGATGTTTTGTCCGTTGTTGATGTAAATTCCGTAACCGTTGTTGTTCAGTCCGCCATTTCCGTTTGCGCGCACATTTAGGATCATATTGTTGTAAACGGTCGTATTGTTGCTGTTGAGGTATATTCCGTAGCTTCCTGCAGAACCGGTTGTTTCACGGATATTCGAAATTTTGTTGTTGAAGATCTTTCCATCTGTACTTGTTCCGGCAACATATACCGCAGCGTGCAACGGATTGTAATTTGTGGTATTTTTCAAAAGTCCGTCAATCGTATTGTTGCTGATTGTGTAATTTTTGATGTTGTTGAGGTAAATTCCCAAAAACGCTTTGTTGGCATCTGCCGCCGCACCAAAAACGGAAGCCTCGATTTTCCAGTTTTCCGAAAGGCTGTTGGCAGCGGTATTTCCATTGATGTAGATTCCCTGACCTGCTTTGGTGAAGGTTACATTCTGGATGGTATTGTTCGAATGGGCCGCAATAGCAGCGTTTCCGTCTACGGCAGTTCCGCCGGCGTAAATTCCCATTGACAAATCACCTGCAGTATTTTTTTGCTCGATGTATAAGTTGCTGATCGTATTGTTGTTTGCGCCGTTTGCATCCGTTGCGTTGGCAAAGAAAAAAACGCTCCTTTTGGAATATTCCAACGTATTGTTGAGCGTAACGGTCAGGTTTTTCGAATTGGTGTTGTTGTTGCTTCCGTTAATCGAAACAAAATCGGCACCGTTGAATTTGAAAACCGATTGGGTAGAAGTCCATGCATTGCTATTATTCGCCTGGATCAAAACCGTTTTTCCGGCGTTTGGTTTGATTGTAAACGTATTTTGAACGCTGCTTCCGTTGATTTGGTTGATCGCGATTGGGAACGTTTCTCCGGTTTCATTGTTGTAGTTGCTGTCATTCAGCAAAAAAACCACAGCTCCCGACATTCCGACAGCATTAATTTTATTTACCGCATTGGTCAATGTGTTGAAAGGAGCTGTTTGGGAAGCGCCAATCACATAGGTTCCGGAAAGCGGTTGTGAAAAAGCAGTAATTGAAATAAGAACGAATAGTAGGTAAATCTTTCTCATGATTAAAAAACAATTTGATTTGTTATGCACGCATAATTTATTTCGGCGAGCAAAAGTATGTTGAGAAAGGACAAAGAATCTGTTAAAGAATGCGGTATTTTTAAGGTTTTCGATGAATCGCAAAAATCAGGTATTCAAAAACTAAAAAAGACGATAAAGTGCAAAAAAGGCGCAAACGTTTTCGTTGTTTTTTCGGTCTTTATTTGATGTAACACGTTGGTTATGAAGCAAAAAAAATCCGCTGAACAAGATTTGCGCAGCGGATTAAAGGTTAAAAAAGACGGTTAATTGACCATCACTTTTTTAGTCAGTGTACTTTTATTTTCGAATGTAACGGTAACCAAAATCACCTGATTGCTCACGTTTAAATTTCCGGTATTGAAAGTCGAAGCAGCAATTCCTTTTTTGTTGTAAAGTGTTTTGCCTGTGATGTCGTAAACTGCAATCGATTCGATAGTTTCTGATGACTGGATTTTTACTTCACTGTTTTCAGCCATAACCAAAGCCGTGTTGCTATCTGCAGCAACAGGATTGCTTATCGCAAGAACGTTGTTAACGAATTTGATTTCAAAACGGTCGTTAAATGTTCCGGCAGCAGTGGTGAAAGTATAAACGCCCGATTTGATTTCCTGAGTCGTATTTTGAAGTTTGTCTACAATATATACGTGTTGGTTGTTAAACAATCCGTCGTATTTGCCGACTCTGATTGAAAATGTTCCCGCAATAGTTGTTTTGTAACCCATTGGGATCACCTGGTTTTCATTAAACGGAAGCGCGCGTCCCTGGATTGAAAGGTTTTTGTTGGCCGCAATGCTGTAAAAGTTCACGTATGAATTGGCTGAAGCCGCTTCCCCGTCAAAACTTCTGTCGATTCCGTCAGTTGCACCGTCCATATATCCGATCAACGTTTGTCTGAAAGCGCCCTGAGCATTGTAAAAATTTACCCAGATGCGGCTGTCGTTGTTTGCAGTAGCCGTTTTGTAAAAAACATTATTGTCTCCTGTAATACGCATGGTATTGTTGAAAGTCGCAACCGGTTGTGGTGCAACTGGCGTGCTTACCAACGAACTGATGAAAAATGCCTGTCCTGCGGCAATTTTACCTGCAAAAGGTTCCGTCGCATCGGCTGCAGCCAAACCACCTGTTTTATTGAAAGCGATGTAATCGTCACTGTTGTAATTGATTTGGTTGGGACCAGGATTCGCCGCACTAATCGCACTGGCGTGTGACCAAAGCAAAATGGTACCATCAATTTTAGAAACATTCGCAGGATCGTTTAGGAATTTTACCGCATCGATTGCCGAAGGGTAAGGATTTCCTACGAGGTTCATACTGTTAGCTGCCGTTTTGTAGATTGGAGTTGTAGTTGCACCATTTCGGGCTCTTCCTCTGAATGCAGCGGGAAACTGCGTAAATGTTCCCATTGTATAATCCGAAGGCGCCCTGACAATATAACCGCGTCCCTCTTCCATGGTTTCTGTACCATTTAAGCAAGTTACCCAATTATTCGCTACAGCATCAAATTTATAGAATTTATCAAAGCGTGTCAACGGAGATAGATTATGCAACGTTTGGTCTTCTACTGGTGATGACCAGAATACAAAATCATATCCTTGTAAAGGGCTTGTTGTTCTGTTCATTGTGAATTGACCAGCTCCGAGATCTGCATTTTTTGTATCATCTTTGACTTGTACCAAAGCACCTGTGTTTTCAATTGTGAAAGTGCCATTGTTCATAACAATACCATTTACCGTTAGTGATGCACCTGATTGAATTATAAGTTTTGCGCCGGAAACAATTTCAAGTTCGCAGGCAACCATATGAGTCCCCGTTGGAATGGTAAAGGTTCCTTTAGAAATGTTCATGTAGAACGTATTGTTCGTTGGAATACCATCTCCACTCCAAGTGCCCAAACTGAAAATTCCAGCTTTTGAGCATTCTCTTGTTCTAATTCTTGCAAGCATTCTTCTGTTCGTAGAATTGTAGCTTTCGAAATCTCCACCAACTACAATTTTACCATCTGATTGCATTAATATATCCCTGATAACACTTTTTCCTTGATAGACATCTGTTCCTCCAACGAATCCAGTTCCACTAATAAATATTGGATCTATAGCACCAGTTGGTTTAATTCGAACAATTGCTTTTGGAATTGATACATTGTTATATTTTACAAAATTCCCTCCTAGAAGCAGGTAACCGTCTGGTTGTGCTTTAATTGAAAATACACAATATCCATAACCAGCACCGTTATCACTTTCTGCTGCTGTCAATCCTGCAGTCGCAAGAGTAGAACCAGTATTAAAGGTTGTATCGTAATCGCCATTCGCCGTTAACCGAACAATCGATACTTTACCGGAATTGTTATAGTTCGTAAATTTCCCTGCTACGTAAATATAGTTTGCAGTTGTTCCAAGTCCATCAGGTAAAACATAAAGATCGTAAACAGCGCCATCTCCACCGCCGCCTGAAGCTCCTGAAGGTAAAGCAGTAGTACCGGTGTAAGAACTGTTGAAAGTATCGTCGAAAGTCCCATCTGCATTTAGACGGAAAATTTTATTTCTTGTGTATCCTGTATATCCTGTAAAATAGCCACCTACAATTATCTTGTTACCTTGCATAGCTAAAGATCTGACATCTTTCTTTCCCACGATAGCACCAGGAGCGCTGTTGAATGGAACATCTAATATACCGTTTGCGCTTACGCGAATAACATTTCTACAAGCTGTCGCATTGTAGCTGCTGAAGTCTCCTCCAAGAATGATGTTACCATCATTTTGTATTGCGATAGAGTGTACTGGGTTATCTGCTCCTCTTGTTCCGCCTGTTCCAAAAGTGTTATCAGCGGTTCCATTTGCATTCAGTCTCATCACATTTCTGTAAGTCACACCGCCTGTAGCAACTGCAAATCCTCCTACAATAAGAATTTTATCGTCTGGTAAGATTTCCAAATTGTAGATGTATCCGTTATTAAATACGGGTGCGGAGAAAGTTGGATCAAGAGTTCCGTCTGCATTAATTCTCGCTATGTACTTTTTCGCGATGTTGTTGAAACTGATAAAACGACCTACGATAATTATTTTGTCTTTATTTTCATCTTCAGAAGTATAAACTCTGGAATTATACACGCAGGCATCAGTTTTTTGCTGCGCCGCATCAGTAACTACAGGTGGAACTGCTGACGGTCCCCAAGCTCCAACGCCACTCGAATTGAAAGTGATGTCAATATCACCTGGTTGTGATTGCGCATGTCCGAAGACGGCAAACAGCAGGAGAAAGACTGTTAAGTATAATTTTGTTTTCATAATGAACGTGTTTAAAATGTTAGGTTAAACTTGATTTGGTATTGCAAAAGTATCAATACGCCTTTGTACTGAAAACTTATATGTTATTTAATTGTCAAACTGTTAATTTTAATCGATGAAATGACCATATTCCATTTTAATTATCGGTTAAACGGTCTTTGGATTAAATAATCTTCATTGCTTCGCACTTTTATCTGCACGAACAACCTTACAAATATTTCCTTAAAACCTTTAACCATACCGTACGGTAAAATTGGGAAACCGGTTTGCCTGCTTCTAAAAAAAACCGGCGCAACCGGATGCTCTTTTTGTGAGCGTAAACTTATTAATTTTTTTTTGCCGTTTAACGATGTTCTATTTTTAATATATAATAGTGCCGATAGTTGTTTGTTAATTGTGAAAACTTTATAAACATATAAATGTTAATAATTATCGTAATATATGTCCTACAAAAAGTGTTAAACAGTGCACTTTATCGTGTGAAAATCGCTTTTTATCGATGTTTTTTTTTGTAAATGTAAAAATAAAATTTACTTTCGGACCATAGAATGTGAAAATTTTTAAAAAAAGATGTTTTTGACCATTATTAAACGCTTTAAAATATGATCCGGATAAAACCAAAATTGTACATGGATTTAATGTTCTTTCGCAGGCATTTATCCGATCAGTTTATGCGAAGATTTTTGATTTCAAAAGTTAAAAACACATTTTCTGATGCATAATTAATATCCAATTGGATGTCTTCATCGATTTAATTACGCATTTAATCTAAAAGTTCAGCCAATATTGAGATTGTCACAATGTTTGTGATACTTTCGTCCCGGAAATGCAAATGACGCATTTTCGTTGTACCCAATTTTATAACCTAAAACATTGATTATGGAACACACTTTTACTCATCTTAAAAGATCGCATCTTTTAATTTTGTTGTTTGCTGTTTTCTTTTCACAATTCAGTTCTGCCCAGGCTGTTACAGAAATTATAACCGACTATACCGGTTACTGGAAGAGTGGTGCAGGCGCACTGAATCCCGTGAAACCACAAAACAGCCACGACCTGCTTTCATTCACTTACAATGGCATTCGCTATTCTACAGGTGTAAATGATGCATTGCTTACCACACGTGGTGACGCGTTCTCCGCACAAAAATTCATGGCACTTTCGTTAGAGAATATGTCAGGGATTCCTACAGCTGAAACTTTTATCGGTGTAGGCCAATTATATGACGGTGTGAACAACGGTCCGTCATCTCCACCGCCATTAAACAACCTTCCTTATTATCTTACAGATGGTGTGCAGGGTTTGAATATTGGTACGTGTGCAACAAACATTCCGCAGGGATATGTGAGTTTCGACGTATCTCAGGTGAATCCAACGTCTATTGGTGATGGCATTCCGGATATCTTAATTACTCAGGTGGCACAGCCTTCTGGAGCAACAGATATCTACTCTTTTAAAGATATCAACGGAAATACGGTTGGTTCTTCTGTAAACATTGTATTGAACAATTTGACTCCGGTAGGAAACTGGATTGCCGATTTCTACAGAGTGAACTCAAACCCGATGATCATTCCTGCTGGATTCGTAAACACTGAAAGACCAATGCGTTTATGGGCTGCAGATTTCAGCGATTTCGGAATTACTGCCGGAAACTACGCCAACATCGATCATTTCGTAATCAACTTAAAAGGAACTACGGATATCGCTTTTATCGCTTACAACTTTGCCACTGCGGTTGTAGTGCCAATTACTTCCGGAATTTCTTTGTTGAAAGAAGGAACTTTTATCGATTCTAATAACGACTGTCGCGCCAGCATTGGTGACACGGTTCAGTATACTTTTAAAGTTACCAATACCGGACAGGCGCCTTTAACTCAGGTGACTATTACAGATCCAAACGTTGCGGTTTCAGGCGGACCAATTAATTTGGCTGCCGGAGCTTCAAATACTACTGCTTTTACAGCTACCTATAATATTACACAAGCTGATATCGATGCAGGTGTGGTATACAACCAGGCTCGTGTATCTGCAAGAAATCCAGAAAATGAAATTGTAGCCAACGACTCTAAAGACCCAACGCCAATTGGTTCTTCAAGCCCGTTATTCAATCCGGCTTGTCCTGATTGTACGGTGACACCATTGCTTCGTACGCCAACAGTAAGCGTTACTTTGCCACAAGTTACTTTAGAAGGTTGTGGAACTGCTGCCATTACAGGTTTGGTTTACAGCGAAACTGAAGTAAGCATTACGCCTGCGCAATTTATTGCTGCTGGTGGAACAATTTCAAACATTTCATTGGTATTGAACATTAAATATAGTGATACACAAAGCGGAACTTGTCCTGTAACGGTAACAAGGACGTTTTCTGTAACCAGCGGTTGTTTGATCCAGCGTGCGACTCAAACTTTCGTGATCAGAGATACTACAGCGCCAACAGCGACTGCTCCTGCTGCGATTACTTTAACAGGTTGCAACGGAACTTTCCCTGCTGCCGATATTACTTTAATTACAGACGAAGCGGACAACTGTGGAACTGCGCCTGTAGTTACTTTTGTAAATGACAGCACTCCGGTTTTAAACGGTTGTACAGAAACTACTGTAAGAACATACCGTGTAACGGATGCTTGTGGGAATTTCACCGACTTAACACAAAACTTAATCAGAACGGCAGACACTGTAGCTCCAACGGCTTCAAATCCTGCTGATATTATTTTGGTTGGAAATGACCCAATCCCTGCTGCTGATGTTGCTGTTGTAACAGATGAAGCAGACAATTGTGGCGCACCAACTGTAGCTTTCGTAAGCGACAGCACACCAGTGACTACCGATTGTTCAGAAACGGTTATCAGAACCTATAGTGTAACCGATGCTTGTGGAAACACCATCAACGTGACACAAAACATCATCAGAAATTCAAATACTGCTGCGCCTTTAACCGGAGCCGTAACACAGCCAACTTGTACTGTAGGTACAGGAAGCGTAGTGTTGACAGGATTGCCAACAGGAAACTGGACAATCAACCCTGGAAACATTCAAGGTTCTGGTGCTACATTTACAGTAACAGATTTGAATCCTGGTACTTATAACTTTACTTATACTGCTGAAGGATCAGGATGTACTTCTAATCCATCTGCTACAGTAACGATCAACATCAATCCAGGTTCTCCTGCAACTCCAACAGCGGTTGTAACACAACCAACCTGTACAATGGCAACAGGAACTGTAGTTTTATCAGGATTGCCAACAGGAAACTGGACGATCAACCCTGGAAATATTACAGGAACGGGATCTGAAACAACACTTACCTTGCCTTCAGGATTATACGATTTCAGTGTAACAAACGCTGAGGGATGTATTTCCGGATCTGTAAACGTAACGATTAACGCACAACCAACAGCGCCGTCTGTACCAACAGCGGTAGTTACCCAACCAACATGTACGGTAGCCACAGGAACTGTAGTTTTATCCGGCCTTCCAACAGGAGCCTGGACGATCAGCCCGATCAATGTATCAGGGACAGGTTCTACAGCAACAATCGAACTGGCGACCGGATCTTATGATCTTACGGTATCAAGCGAAGGCTGTTCATCGGTTGCATTTAATGTAACGGTAAACGCGCAACCAACAGCGCCGTCTGTTCCAACAGCGGTGGTAACACAACCAACATGTACGGTAGCCACTGGAAGCGTAGTATTGTCAGGTCTTCCAACAGGAAACTGGACGATCAACCCTGGAAATATCACAGGTTCCGGATCAACGACAACCCTTACCCTTGCAGCGGGATCTTATGATCTTACCGTGTCGAGCGAAGGATGTACATCGGCTGCATTTAACGTAACAATAAGCGCACAACCGGCTTCTCCATCTGTACCAACAGCTGTGGTGACACAGCCAACCTGTACGGTAGCTACTGGAAGCGTAACATTATCAGGTCTTCCAACAGGAGCCTGGACGATCAGCCCGATCAATGTATCAGGAACAGGATCTACAGCTACAATCGAATTGGCAGCGGGATCTTATGATCTGACCGTGACCAGCGAAGGCTGTTCATCTGCTTCATTTAATGTAACAGTAAACACACAACCAACAGGGGCAGCAGCACCGGTTGTGGTAAACATCACCCAGCCAACATGTGCCCTTGCTACTGCAAGTGTGGAGTTCTCAGGACTTGTGGCAGGTACGGTTTTAAACCCTGGAAACATCCAGATCACTGCTTCAGGATCTTATACGGTAACCGGACTTGCATCGGGAGTTTACAACTTCAATGCAACTACAACTGAAGGATGTGCTTCTGCATCGGTAAGCGTAACGATCAATGCCCAGCCATCGGCTCCGGCAGCACCAACGGCGGCAGTAACACAGCCAACATGCCAGGTTGCAACAGCAAGCGTAGTATTCTCCGGACTTCCAACAGGAAGCTGGACGATCAACCCGGGTGCGATCACAGGAAGCAGCGCTACATTCAGCATTGGTTCACTTGCAGCGGGAGATTACGCCTATACTGTTACCAATGCAGATGGATGTGAATCAGCTGCAGTAACCTTTACAGTGGTAGCGGCAGCAGGAAACATACAAAATGTACCGGTATATGCCGAGTGTAACAATGACAACGCGCCTCAGGTAAGGATTAACCTTGTCGACAGGCTTCCAGGTGGAGTGTCAACTGGCGGGACATGGAATTCTACTGACCCAAGGCTTGTGCTTGTAAACGATTCTACAGTGGATCCATACCTGGTACCTGTAGGGGATTATAATGTGGAATATACCGTTGTCGATGGAAGTTGTACACAAAAAGTAGTTTTTGCGGTAAAGATCGATGATGAGTGTCCTGTAGAGCCAGCGGCTGCTTGTCCAATCAGAATACACAATGCATTTTCTCCAAACGGAGATGGCATCAACGACGTATTCGAGATCGAAAACATTCAGGACAGGGCTTGTTTCCCTACCAACAGTATTGAGATCTACAACCGTTGGGGTGTATTGGTTTACGAGACCAAACAATATGACAACACCACCAATGTGTTCAGGGGAATTTCAGAAGGAAGGGCTACACTGAGCAAATCAGCAGAGCTTCCGGTAGGAACCTACTTCTACATTCTGAAGTATTACAATACTGCGACAAAGAAAAACGAAGCACCACAAGGTTATATTTACCTGACCAAATAATCCAAACTCAAATCTAACTCCCGGGAGTTTTGCCACTCCCGGGATAAAAACAATAATCTGATGAAAACAAGAATATTAATTTTCGTTTTGATGTTTACAGCAGCCGTAAGCCATGCGCAACAGGATTCGCAGTTTACGCAGTACATGTACAACACAGTGAATGTAAACCCGGCCTACGCAGGATCCAGGGGAGCGCTGAGCCTTTTCGGGCTTCACCGTACCCAGTGGGATGGCGTGGAAGGCGCCCCGACGACCAACGCGTTCTCTTTGAACACGCCAATCAATGAGAGCAATATCGGGCTTGGGCTTTCCTTTGTCAATGACAAGATCGGGCCAACGACCGAGAACGGGATCTCAGTGGATGTATCTTATACGGTACAAACCTCTGAGACCTGGAAACTCTCTTTCGGTATCAAAGGAACCGGGAATTTCTTCAACCTGAATGTCAATGAGCTTGACTTTAAGGACAATGCGGAAAGAGCCGAGATCCAGAACCTGAACAAGTTTACACCAAACATCGGCGCGGGTCTTTACCTGCACTCTGACAAGGCTTACATCGGGCTTTCGGTGCCGAACTTTTTGGCCAACAAACAGAAGTTCAACAACCGCGAAGTAGCGGTTTATGAAGAAAAGATGAGCTATTACCTGATCGGGGGTTATGTATTTGATCTGAGCAGCAACGTGAAGTTCAAACCTGCAATTTTGGCCAAAGCCGTAGCAGGTGCGCCAATCCAGGGAGATGTATCGGCCAATTTCATGTTCTATGAGAAACTCGTACTCGGGGCGGCCTACAGATGGGACGCGGCGGTAAGTGGTATGGCAGGATTCCAGATTACAGACGGGCTCTTTATCGGTTACGCGTATGATTACGACACGACCAACCTGAACAACTACAGCAAAGGATCCCATGAGGTATTCCTTCGTTATGAGCTCTTCAACAACTTCAACAAAATCATCTCACCGAGATTCTTCTAAAACCCGGACATCATGAAAAATAAAGTATTACTTTACATAACATTCCTGGGAGCCATGGCCTTTAACGGTTATTCCCAGAGCGGTGCGGTTAAAAAAGCCGACAGACAATACGAGAAATTTGCCTACATCGACGCGACCCAGACCTATGAGCGCGTGGCGGCCAAAGGGTATAAATCGGCAGACATGTTCCAGAAACTTGGAAACGCCTATTACTTCAACGCCGAACTCGAGAAAGCCAACAAATGGTACGGCGAACTCTTTGCCATGGGCACCGAAGTGGAACCGGAATACTATTACCGTTATTCGCAAACCTTAAAGGCTACGGGCGATTACGCCAAAGCCGATCAGATGATGGTGACTTTCAACCAGAAAGCAAGCCAGGACTTAAGGGGAAAGATCTTCAAGAGCAAACAGGATTACATGGACGCGATCAAAGCCAACTCGGGGCGTTATACCATCGGGGATGCGGGGATCAACTCTAAATATTCGGATTACGGAAGTTCGTTCTTAGGCAACAAACTGGTTTTTACCTCTTCAAGGGACACCGGAAACTTCGCACAGAAGAAACACAAATGGACCAACCAGTATTTTACCAATATGTATGCGGCCGAGATCGGGAAAGACGATTCGTTGTCAAACCCTGTGAAATTCGCAAAATCACTGAACTCCAAATTCCATGAGGCTACCCCGGTATTCTCAAAAGACGGAAAGACGATCTATTTCACGCGCAACAATTACAACGACGGCAAGAAAGGAAAAGACGCCAACAAGATCACACTTTTGAAGATCTACACCGCAACTTTAAAAGACAGCACCAACTGGTCGGATGCCACGGCGCTTCCTTTTACCAGCGATGCTTACAGCACGGCGCACCCGAGCCTTAGCGCCGATGGCAAGACATTGTACTTTGCCTCTGACATGCCAGGCACGCACGGACAATCCGATATCTGGAAAGTAGCGGTAAACGGTGACGGAAGTTTCGGAACACCGGAAAACCTGGGAACAGGCATCAACACCGAAGGAAAAGAAACCTTCCCGACGATCACTGAAGAAAACGAATTGTATTTCTCCACAGACGGACATCCCGGACTTGGAGGCCTTGACATCTTCGTATCGAAAATCGGTGCAGACGGACAGTACGGCGAGCCGCAGAACATTGGCGCGCCGGCCAACTCGCCTCAGGATGACTTTGGGTATCTGATCAACACCAAGACCAGAAAAGGCTTTTTGTCTTCCAACAGGACCGGCGGACAAGGTTATGACGATATCTACAAATTCACCGAAAACAAGAAACTGGTTTGCGAACAGGTTTTAGCCGGTGTCGTAACCGACCTGGAAACAGGCGAAGTGCTTGCCAATACCAAAGTGACTTTGATGGACGAGAAGTTCAACAAACTCAAAGAAGTGACCTCTGATGCGCAAGGGAAATACGATTTTGGCACCGTGGAATGCGGAAAAGCATACTACGTAAGGGCTGAGAAAGAATTGTATGAAACCAAAGAGCAAAAAGTGACGATCTCCAAAGAAACCGGCAAAACCGATCTTCCGATCCAGTTGGACAAAAAAGTCAAAGCCGTTACCGTGGGTGACGATTTGGCCAAAGCTTTCGGGATCAAGATCATCTATTTTGATTTGGACAAATGGGAC
>Ga0247814_10001793_pt1 | contig 12307 bp, 6 predicted proteins | sample UWRJL179409R1_FD_179947 | JGI IMG/M metagenome (GOLD analysis project Ga0247814, IMG submission 179947) | Plant litter microbial communities from Arlington Agricultural Research Station in Wisconsin, United States - UWRJ-L179-409R-1 | ecosystem: Environmental > Terrestrial > Plant litter >...
TTTAAATTGATAAAAGACCAGTTGAGTCCAGCACCGCTAGAAAGTAAAGGACAACAAGGAGGAACGTATCCAAACCTTTTAGATGCACATCCTCCTTTTCAAATTGATGGGAATTTTGGATGCACAGCAGGAATTACTGATATGCTATTGCAAAGTTATGATGGAGTTATTTATGTACTTCCAGCCTTACCCGATGATTTTAAAAGCGGAAAAGTTACGGGCTTAAAAGCCAGAGGTGGTTTTGAAATTGATATCGAATGGGAAAATGGAAAACTAAAACAATTGCTAGTAAAATCGAGTTTGGGAGGAAATTGCCGATTGCGTTTAGCTTCAGATGTTGTAATAACTGGAGACGTTTCATTAGTTGACGCCAAAGGAGAAAATTCAAATTCTTTCTATCAGGTACCAACAATCAAAGAACCATTAATTTCAGGAAAAGCAGCTTTAAAAGGTTTTAAAATTCCTGAAATTAAGGAGTATGATTTTAATACAGTTGCTGGAAAAACCTATAGCTTTAAAGCAAGATAATTTTATTAAATAGTTTCTTGTTTAGAACGTCGATTAGATATTTTTTGGATAAAGCAAAAATATCTAATCGACGTTTTAATTTTTTTTGTAATATCCACTGTAACAGGATAATAATTTTATTTCGTTACGTTTTTTAGTAAAAACAATTTATGTTGTTTATTGGTTTTGTTTTCGGTATTCCATTGGAGTCATGTTGTATTTTTTCTTAAAAGATTTTGTAAAATACTTAATATCTGAAAACCCTGTCATGTAAGCGATTTCTTTAATCAATAGTTGGTTATTAATAATTAATTGTGCAGCGCGTTTTAATCTAATATCTCTTATAAATTCAACAGGAGAATAGCCTGTAAGACTTTTAAGTTTGTAATAAAAGGAAGTACGGTTAAGACCAACAAATGTTCCTAAATCTTCCACGGAAAAAGTGTTATTATCAATATTTTCTTCAATAATCTGCATGACTTTTACCATGATTTCCTCATCCTGATTTGATATTAAATGAGGTTTAGGCGTGTATTCTTTAAACTCATTTTTATCAATAGAACCAAAAATATCTTGTAATCGCTTTCTTTGATGAATTAGATTTTCTATTCTGGCTTTTAAATGCGATACGCTAAAAGGTTTTGTTATGTAATCATCGGCTCCATAACTTAGACCTTCAAGCTGGCTTTCTATATTTGCTTTTGCGGTTAAAAGAATTATAGGCACGTGGCTGGTTTCAATATTTGTTCTAATTTTTTTTAGAAGTTCAATGCCGTTTAATTCAGGCATCATAATGTCACTAATTATGAAATCTGGATTTTCATCGATTATCATCTGATAACCAATTGCTCCATTTTCTGCTTCTAAAATATGATAATCATTTTCAAGTATATTTTTTATAAATGATCTTAATTTAGGGTCATCTTCAACAACTAAAAGTTTAATTTTTTCTTGATTCGTTTTTAAAATAGAATTTTCTGTTGTTTCATTATTAATTAACTCTTGTAGTTTGTTTTCTTCTAAATCAAAAATAACATCTTCAGAAAAATGCTCTTTACCTAGTTGTAAATAAATGGAAAAAGTACTTCCTTTATTTGGTTCACTTACTAAATGTACTGTTCCATTGTGTTTTTCAACAAGTTCTTTAACTAGTGATAAACCAATGCCTGTGCTTGGATTATTATTGATTTCATTAAAAGAGGTAAATCTAGTAAAAAGCTTATTTAGTTTGTCTGGCGCTATTCCTATTCCTTCATCAATAATGTCAATAGCAACTTGTTTTTCATCTTTTGAGATATTTACTTTTATAGATTTTCCATTTGGAGTGTATTTAAAAGCGTTAGAAAGTAAATTCATTATTATTTTTTCTAAACGATTTTTGTCTGCCCAAATTTTAGTACCGTCTACCGTTTCAATAAATGAAAATTCTATTTCTTTCTCGTTAGCAATTTCAGTAAAATTATTATAAATGTCTTTTACAAATTCTGAAATATCAATCTCTGATACTTCAAAATCTACTTCTTGAAATTTACGAAAATCCAAAATTTGATTCACTAACCTAAGCAATCGGTTTGAACTTTGTGATATGTATAAAAGCTGTTTTTTTACTGTTTCTGGAGTTCTGGTGTCATTAATAAGATATTCTATTGGACCATTAATTAGAGTAAGAGGAGTTCGGATTTCATGAGACATGTCTGTAAAAAACTTTTGTTTCATATCAGACATTCGCTTTTCTAATTTAACATCCGTTTTTAAACGATATATTGTTATTAAAGTATAGTTAATCAGCAGGATTATAAGTATAATAAGAATTATGTAAATAATATAGAAAACGGTTGTATTCCAAATGGAAGGTTTGACAGTTATGGGTAATAGTCTTTCATTATTTGCCCATACTCCTTGACTGTTTGTTGACTTTAGTTTAAAAATATAATCTCCTTTTGGAACATTGGTATATATTATAGTTTGTTGATTTTGTATGTAATTCCAATTTTTATCAAAACCTTCTAATTTATAAGCATATTTAATGTTAGCAGGATTTATGTAGTCCAGTGCGGCAAATTCAATATTAAAGAAATTTTGATTGTGTGCTAGAATTAACTTCTTACAATTATCAATTGATGAACTAAAAAGAGATTTATTATCTATTGGGTCTTTTTGATTGATGACTTTAAAATCAGTTAATGCTAAATAAGGGGAGAAATTATTTGATTTTATTTGATCAGGAAAAAAATGTAAAATACCATAAGCATAACCAAAAAGTAATTCGTTACTCTGTAAACGAAATTTAGTAGCTTCTGAAAAATTTTGGCTTTTTGTAATCAATTTTACCTCAGGAAAAACTTCAAATAATTCCTTAATTGGATTAAAACGGGTTAAATTATAATCTGTTGTAATCCAGATTTGACCATCAGTATCTTCTTGAAGTGAAATAATATTATCTGAAGCCAGGCCATTTTTTTGTGTAAAAATTTTAAAACTTAGAGGAAAACCTAGAGCATCTTTTTCAATAACTTTATTAATTCCACCATCAGAAGTGGCAACATACACCTCCTTTTTTTTAGTTATACAAATATCAATGATGTCATTGCCACTAAGACTTTTAATAGAATTAGCAGTAATCTCATAATGATTTATTTTATTAGCATTTTTTGTTACATTGATTGGGTCGAATACAAGTAAACCATCAGTTGTTCCCACATAAATCAAGTTTTTATCTTGTTTTATACAACGTACTTTATTGAAGTTAGTTTTTGGATAAGATTTCCATTCGTTTTTATAGTTGATAAATTTTATTTTTTCAGAAGTAGCATTTATAAGATTCAATCCATCAAGAGTACCTACCCAGATTTGATTTTTTTTATCTTCATAGATAGAATAAATATTATCATCAGATAAACTATATCTATTTGAACTTTCGTTTTTAAATTTATCTACTTTGTAGCTAAACGGTTCTTTTTTAGGAGATAATTTATACAATCCATCACCTCTTGTACCAATCCAAATATTGGCATTAGAATCTTCAATTATACTATAAATAGCTTTTTTCCATGTTGAATTTTCTGCTAATGAACCTGTAGGGGATAGGGTTGCTATTTTGTTTAAATTTTTATCAAGTATTATTAATTGATTTTGTTTAGTACTCACCCAAATATTTCCATTTTTTCTTTGAAAAATACACCTTACCTGACTATTGTTTAAGTTGAGTGTTTTGAAATTACTATTGCTAAATATAATTTTAGACAGACCAGAAGATTGTGAGCTGTACCATAAATTTCCTTGTTTATCAAAGTAAGCACAATGAAAGTTATTTGTGAATTTGTTAGGAGAAAAATTAGATTCAGGTTTTAATGGAATTAATTGTTGATTTATAGAATCGTATTTAGAAAACTCACCTCCATTAGGCTGAACCCATATTTCATTTTTAATATTGGTATACACATATGCATTTTCTGCTGTTGTGACATTTTGTGTTTCATGATAACTATTTAAAAAGTATTCTAATTTTAAAGAATTAAAATCAAATAAATAGATTCCTTTTTCATTTTTTGTAACAAACCAAAATAGATGCTTATTTACTAATTTAATTGGAACTAAATTGGCAGTTTTTAATTGAGGATAAGTGTGAGAATTAAAAATGTGTACAAAATTTGTTTTCGTATTGATAGAGCAAAAACCTTTCTGATCTGTTATAGCAAGAATTCTTTGATTATTTAGTTTTTCAAAATGAATGATATTCGCATTTAATTCTATTTTTTGTGTTTTGAACGAATGATTTTTTTTAGAATATTTTGCAATTACACCATTTGAACCTCCAAACCAAATTTCATCATCAAGTTCAACAATAGAATAAAATGAATTTGTTTGAGCATTTTTGTCTGAAAAAAAAACAATTGGTTTGTCTAGTTTTCCTCTTTTAATAAGTGTAATTCCATTACTGGTTAATAACCAGGAATTCTGTTGGTTATCTTCATAAACAGAGCGAACTGATGATGCGTTAAGAGTATGAGACTTTAGATTATAGATTTTGGTATTAAAGGATGAATCTTTAACAAGGATACATCCAGAATATTTTGATAATAGCCAGGTATATCCTGATTTATTGGAAACTATTTTATTTAGAGTGAAATCTCTAACGGAACTATTTTTGATAAGATCAGTACTCCAGAAAGATTCGGTTTCAGGATCAAAGCAAAAACCATTAGAATGTGAAGAGTTAGATTTAATCCAAATGCGTCCATTCTGGTCTTCAACCATTTGATCAATTCGATTGTTTTTCATGAAAACCTTATCGGATGGTTTCGATTTATAATTTTTAAATGAATAACCATCGTACTTACTAAGACCGTTATAAGTTGCCAGCCAAATAAAACCTTTTTTGTCTTGTAATATTTGATTTATAACACTGTGTGGGAGACCTTTTTCAACTGAAAAATTCTCAACTGAAAAATTTTGTTGTGCTAATATATTTAATGAGAATAGAAGTCCAAAAAAAGAGATTAGATGTTTTAAATTTTTCATTAAAGTTTTTTAATATATAGTTTTAAAATGGTCTAAACGTGATAAATCTATGTTTTGTAGGGTCTTATTTCTAAAGTATAGAAAAAAATGAAAATCAATAAATTTGCTAATGACAGGGTATAATAAAATTGCGAATATAACTAATATTCCTCCAATATTTAATAAAGCTTACTTTGTGCTAAAACTCTTTTTTTATGTTTTTTTGAAACAATATTTTGATTAAAAAAAAAATACTCCTTTATAATTCTCATACTATTTTTTAAAATTTGTAGCTGAAAAAGGGAGTAAGATTCAACATATCTTAACAAAATAGAGAATATTTAATGTTTGATTTTAGTTTTTATTAATTTGATTTACGATTATAATTAATTTACTCACTATTCTAAATTAAGTTTAGATAGAGATCTGCGGTTATCTTTTTTGAGAAATGTACCCCATCATTCTGTGATTTATCTCCCCAATTAATATTTCCACTATATACTTTTGTCTAAAGACCAGGATAGAATTTTTGGAGAATAATACAAATTATTTAAAATGAGATTAAAGCGATTGTTACTGTCGATTATTTTGACAGCGTGTGTATTAGGAGCGAATGCTCAGGGTTGGAATGCCGATTTAGGAAACGGAAAATATAAGAATCCTATTTTACATGTTGATTATTCAGATCCGGATGTATGTGTTGGGAAAGACGGCTATTACATGACTGCTTCCAGTTTTAACAGTTCTCCTGGACTTCCAATTCTTCATTCAAAAGATCTTGTGAATTGGCAATTAATTGGATACGCATTGCAAAATCAGTTTCCTGTTGAACATTATCGCACCGTTCGCCATGGAGATGGTGTTTGGGCTCCTTCAATTCGTTATCATAAAGGCGAATATTACATCTATTGGGGCAATCCTGATTTTGGGATATACATGGTAAAAACTAAAAATCCTGCGGGCACTTGGGAAGAACCAGTATTGGTAAAAGAAGCAAAAGGAATTATTGATACCTGTCCGTTTTGGGATGAGGATGGAAAAGCCTATCTGTCTTATGCTTTTGCAGGCAGTCGTGCTAATGTAAAAACTGTATTAATGTTATCTGAATTAACACCAGATGGTACCAAATTAATTGGTAATCCGGCGATGGTTTTTGATGGACATAACGGACATACTACTGTTGAAGGTACAAAAATGTACAAGCTAAAAGGCTATTACTGGATTATGGCTCCGGCTGGTGGTGTAAAACCAGGATGGCAATTGGCTATGCGTTCTAAGAATATTTGGGGACCTTATGAATCTAAAATCGTTTTGCATCAGGGAGATAGCCCTATGAATGGACCACATCAGGGTGGATATGTTGAAACTCCTAACGGAGACGGATGGTTTATCCATTTTCAGGATCGTTGGGCTTATGGTCGTGTTGTGAATCTTCAGCCCGTTAGCTGGAAAGACGGCTGGCCTATTATGGGAAAAGACACCAATAAAGATGGTATTGGCGAACCGGTTATGGAGTACACAAAACCAAATGTTGGAAAAAGCTATGCTGCCACTCCTTTAATTTCTTCGGATGAATTCAATAGTCATCAATTGGGATTGCAATGGCAATGGCAAGCCAATCAAAATCCAGCGGAACACTGGGGATGGTCGTCTGCTAATCTGGGATTTTTACGTCTAAACTGTATTCCTCGTAGTGAGGATATTAAAACGATGTGGATGATGCCGAATTTGTTATTGCAAAAATTTCCTGGGGCTAATTTTACAGCAACTACAAAACTAATTTTCGAAAACAATCCAGATGCAGCAGAAAGCAGCACAGGTTTAATTGTCTTTGGAGAAGATTACTCTTATATCGCTATTGAGCAAAACAAAGATGGAAAATTGAAACTAGTACAACGTCAGATGAAAGGTGCTCGTATATCTAAAGATTCTGAAACTGAAATAGCCTCTACAGCTATTGAACAAAAGAGTGTTTTTTTTCGTGCCAAAGTGGAAATGCTAAAGGAAATTGAACCATTTGATGCAAAAGTTAGCTTTTATTACAGTACTGATGGCCAGACATTCAAAGAGTTTGGAAAATCTTTCAAGCCAAGTGCTGGACGTTGGGTGGGAGCAAAGATTGGATTATTCGCAACAGGAACTAAATCAATTAGTGACAGCAGTTATGCAGATTATGATTGGTTTAGAGTAGAAGAAAATTAAGCGTTATTTTACTGGTTTTTGAAAAATTACTAACTTAAGCATAACTAATTTATTCTTACTATTCTAAATTGTCAACTGCAGAAATTTGGTCAAGTATATTGGTCTGGTTTGGTGAAATATAGTTTTTTACTTCGGGTGTGTTTTCTTTTTTAAAGAGAAGATCCAATGCGTTGTAGAGTTTCAATAAAACATCTCTATCTTCTTTATCAATTTCTAAAGCAGTGTTGAAATTAAAAATATAGTTATTTGAATTGCGTACTTCTACTTTTATAGTTTTTGATGTGATTTTAAATTTGACGATATCCATGTTCTTTATAGCTTTTTGGGATTACAAAGTTATCTAATTCTTTAGAAAATGACCCCAAAGAACAATAGTGATTTATAGAATAATTTGATTATTTAATTTCGAGAAATAGATAGTTTCTGAGTAACTCATTTAAAAACAAAACTAAATAAAAACCTCCAGGAATCATTTTGATTTTGGAGGTTTTATATTTTGAAAAGAAATCTACTGTTCTAATTATGATTTGATAAATGCTAAAATATCTTTGTTAATCGTTTCTGCTTCTGTTGTGGGCATACCGTGAGGAAATCCCGGATACAAAATTAGTTTTCCATTTTTCAAAAGTTTAGCAGCTTTAGGTGCCTGATTGTAAGGTACAATCTGATCATCTTCTCCGTGAAGTACTAAAACTGGAATATCTAAACTTTTAAGATCTTCTGTAAAATCAGATTCAGAGAAAGCTTTAATTCCTTCGTAATGTGCCAGTACAGAACCCATCATTCCCTGACGCCACCAATTGTGTTTAATTCCTTCCTGAACGGTTGTTCCTTCTCGGTTCCATCCGTAAAAGGCAATTGGGAAATCATAGAAATATTGTGCTCTGTTAAATCCGGTTCCTTCTCTGATTTCGTCAAAAACAGACAATGGAAGCCCATCAGGATTTGCTTCATTTTTGATCATGATTGGTGTTACTGCGCTAATAATTACTGCTTTTGCAATTCGTCCTTTTCCATATTTTGAAGCGTAACGGATTACTTCGCCGCCGCCAGTGGAGTGACCTACGTGAATAGCATCTTTTAAATCAAGAGCTTCTGTCAAAGCAGCTACGTCAGATGCGTAGGTTTCCATATTATTTCCTTCTGAGCTTTGACCAGAACGACCGTGTCCGCGTCTGTCGTGAGCAATAACTCTATATCCTTGTTTTAAGAAAAACATCATTTGTGCATCCCAGTCATCACTAGATAAAGGCCATCCGTGGTGAAAAACAATTGGCTGTCCTGTTCCCCAATCTTTATAATAAATTTCTGTTCCGTCTTTTGCTGTAATTGTACTCATTATTTTTTGGGTTTTAAGATTAATAAATTTTGGAGATCCTAATTTTAGTGTTATCATTAAAATCTAAGTTTTATCTGTTTTTTGTTTGACTTGGATTTCTTTGACAAATTTATAGAGGAAGAGAAGTCCAGTCTATTAACCTAGATTAAGTAATATTTTATTTTTAATATAAATGTCAAATAATCTTTCTTTGACTATTTCGCTTTGAAAAAATCACATCTGCTTTATTCTTTCATAAATAGCAGGATCGTGTTTCTTTACTTTTATTTTAACGTATTTAGATGCGGGCATATTGCTTTCTTTTACGACATTATTGACAGAAACTAAGACATTTGTTTCAGGAAAATAAGTAACTGTATTTCGTTCTGGAACTTGATAAGAAACAATAAGAAATAAAGGCGCAATTCTTTCGATACCGTCATCGTAATTAAATAAATCGACTTGATCTCCTGATTTCAATCCCGCTTTATCAATGTCTTTTTGATTCATAAAAATTACACGTCTTTCATTTTTTATGCCTCGATAGCGATCATCAAGGCCATAAATAGTAGTATTAAATTGATCGTGCGTACGGGTTGTTGCCATCATGTATTCATCTGCTTCCAATTCGTTATCCGGTATTTCAGTCAAAGTAAAGGCAGCCCGATCGGTTGATTCCTTAGCTTTAAATTCACCATGTCGGGGAGCATTTGGAAGATAAAATCCGCCTTTTTCTCGAACTCTTTTATTGTAATTTTCAAAACCCGGAATACAATTTTCTATGGCTTCCCGCACATCATCATAGCTATCGTGATAACGTTTCCAGTCCACAACCGACTTGTCTCCCAGTGTTTTCATAGCCATACGGCAAACAATTTGCATTTCGTTTATAAATTGATTGGAAATCGGTTTAAGAACACCTTTTGAAGACTGAACCACTCCCATAGAATTTTCGGTACTGATAATCTGTACTTCGTTATTTACAATATCCATATCACTTCGCGAAAGTGTAGGAAGGATAAGTGATTCTTTTCCGTGTACTAAATGACCTCGATTGAGTTTTGTAGATACACAAACTAATAAATTTAATTTTCTAAATGCTTCTGCAGTGTAAGTAGTATCTGGTGCTGCAGACAGAAAATTACCGCCCATGCAAAAGAGGAATTTTACTTTCTCTTCGTGAATGGCTTTTATTGTTTCAACTACATCATAACCGTGATTTCTTGGTGGATTAAATCCAAAATAGGTTTGTAGAAGGTCTAATTGTTCATTGGTTGGTTTTTCATCAATAAGCATGGTGCGGTTTCCCTGAACATTACTGTGTCCACGAACGGGGCAAACACCAGCTCCAGGTTTACCAATGCTTCCTTTAATCAATAAAATATTGACAATCTCTCTAATCATATCAACACCATTGGGTTGTTGTGTAAGTCCCATTCCCCAACAAACGATAATTCTTTTTTTGGAGGCAATGATTTCTGCCGCTTCTATAATTAAATCTTTAGAAACACCAGAAAGAAAGGCGAGATGATCTAAATCTAAATTTTCAAACTGTTTCTCAAAATTTTCAAAGCCTGTTGTTTTATTTTTAATAAAGTCGTGATCAAAAACTTCTCCCGGATTTTTCTTTTCCAATTCAATTAATAAAAGTTCGATAGCTTTTAATAATGCCATATCTCCATTTATTTTTATGGGAAGAAAAAGATCTGTAAGTTTTCCACCTGAGCCAATGATTCCTTTTATTTCCTGCGGATTATGGAATCCCATTAGCCCCGCTTCTGGCAATGGATTAACCGCAATAATTTTAGCTCCATTTTTCTTGCCTTTTTCTAAAGCACTCAACATTCTCGGCGCATTGGTTCCTGGATTTTGTCCTATGATTACAATGACATCCGTATCATAAAAATCTTCTAAAGTAACCGTTCCTTTTCCGATACCGATTGTAGTTTTCAACGCAGTTCCAGATGTTTCGTGGCACATATTAGAACAATCGGGCATATTATTGGTTCCGAATTCTTTCGCAAAAAGCTGATACAAAAAAGAAGCTTCATTACTGGTTCTTCCTGAAGTATAAAAAGCAGCTTCATTAGGAGATTTCAATGCATTTAAATGAGAAGCTATTTTTGAAAAAGCATCATCCCAGCTGATAGGTTGATAATGTGTGCCGCCAAGAGGTAAATACATGGGTTCGGTCAATCTTCCCATTTTTCCAATTTGGTAATCGTTTAATTTTGAAAGACTGTAAACAGAATTTTCTTTGAAGAAAGCTGCCGTAACTTTTTTGGTTGTAGCTTCTTCTGCTAAAGCTTTCGCACCATTTTCGCAATATTCGCCTAATGGAGACCGATCATCATCAGGATCTGGCCATGCACAACTGGAGCAGTCAAAACCGTCCATTTGGTTCATCTTAAACAGAGCTTTACCACCTCTAAACAAGGTTTTATCTTCAATAAGATCACTTACGGCAGCAATGACGGCAGGAACTCCCGCAGCCCATTTTTCTACTTTTGTTACCTTAAGTTTAGAAAGTTGGTATGGATTTTCCGCTTTAGGTAAGTTATTTGTTAAATCATCAGTGTTGTGTTGTTGATCTTCCTTCATTACATTTTGGTTTAATTGGTATTGCTATCGGACTAATTATTTTCAGGTAGTTCTAATTTCGGTTTGATTCGAAGCATTGTAGATGTTAAATCTATTTTCTTTAAGAAATCCTAAAAGTGTGATGTTGAATTCTACAGCAAGTTCAACAGCCAGACTAGACGGAGCACCAATAGAAGCAATAATTGAAATCCCCGCCATTGCTGCTTTTTGGATCAGCTCAAAACTCGCTCTTCCGCTAAGAACTAAAATGTGTTCATTTAATGGTAGCGACTGATTAAGAAGTGATTTTCCAATTAATTTATCTAAGGCATTGTGTCTTCCTACATCTTCAGTTAGAAGAATCAAATCGCCTTGTATATTAAAAAGTCCCGATGCGTGAAGACCTCCAGTTGTGGTAAAGTCACTTTGAACCATTCTTAACTTTTCAGGTAATTGATAAAATACAGATGCATCAATGCTAACTTTAGGTTTTATTAGACTCCCAAAAGGACTTACTGTTTTTATAGATTGAATCGAACTTTTTCCGCATACACCGCAACTCGAAGTGGTGTAGAAATTTCGATCGGTCTGCATCAAATTTGGACTAAAATTTTCCTTAAGATCAATCTGAACAATGTTTTGCTTTTGAGATAAACAATCTGTTTTTATAGGATAAGCATCTTTTATATCTTCAAAAGAAGAAATGATTCCTTCCGTAAATAAAAAACCAATGGCTAAATCGATATCATTGCCCGGAGTACGCATGGTAACGGAAATGTTCTTTTGGATTCTATCTGTATTGGAACCATAAGACAATCTTATTTCAAGAGGTTCTTCGACTGAAAGCGTATCTAAAAACGAGGAAGTTTCTGTCCCATTGATTCTTTGAACGCTTAGGTGTTTGATGGAAACTATTCCGAATAATTTATTTCCATAAGTTGCTGATTGAGGATTTGCTACGTAAATTTAATTAAAATGCGGGTCATAAAATATTCTTTACCCATAAAATGAAGGTTTATTACTGGAGATTTATCTTAATTTTAACATTGGTTGTTGTCATAAAGTTGTTTTTACAATTTCATTCGTTGACAGCCTTGTTTATTATAAAATTCTCATTGGATTTAAAAGGAAACAATATTTTATTTATTTTTATGCGATGAAGTACAGGAAGGTTTTACTTATTGATGATGCCCTGGATAA
>Ga0247814_10001794_pt1 | contig 12295 bp, 12 predicted proteins | sample UWRJL179409R1_FD_179947 | JGI IMG/M metagenome (GOLD analysis project Ga0247814, IMG submission 179947) | Plant litter microbial communities from Arlington Agricultural Research Station in Wisconsin, United States - UWRJ-L179-409R-1 | ecosystem: Environmental > Terrestrial > Plant litter >...
CAACGCGACATTACGGTATTCTGCCTTTAAGTTATAAGATTACAGAAGATTAATCCGTAAACTCTTTATCTTCAAAGGAATGGTGCGTGACAATCGAAATTCCTTTTTGCAATAATAATGTGTTTGGATAAGTAATTAACTCACCATTTTCGGTTTTTAATAAGGTATGAAAGGTCCGGATGTCTTCGATTTCACCTTCAATAGGAAAATCCTTGTCATGAATCCGGATCGTATCACCAATTTTAAATGGAAACGAAAACAATAAAATAAAACCCGCAGTGATATTACTTAAAACCGACCATTGGGCGAAAAGTGCAACTCCAATTACTGTCAGAACCGAAGAAACCGTAAGAAACAAATCCTTCGTTTGTACGCCCCAAATTATAAAAACGCCAACGATGAAAAGGATCGTTAAAAAAATACTGATGTATTTGATTACCAGATTGACGCGATGTTCAAGAATCTGACTTGTTTTTGAATAACGTTTCACCACTTTTGTAGAAAGTGAACGCAGCAATACCATGAGTATAATTAATATTCCGGTCGCAATTACTTCTTCGGTAAAATCATTCAGAATATACATGTCTATTTTAATTTGCTTAGATATTGGTATACTTTATCAACAGGTAAACCCATAACATTGGGATAAGAACCTTCCACTTTTGCTACGCCAATGTAGCCGATCCATTCCTGGATACCATAACTTCCGGCTTTATCAAAAGGTTTGTACGTGTCAAGATAGTATTTAATTTCCTCGTCAGAAAGCGGATGCATTGTCACTTTTGTCATTTCAGAAATTACTTCTGTTTTTGCAGTAGTCTTAAAGCATACAGAGGTAATCACTTCATGCGTTTTATCTGACAATGATTGCAACATGGTAAAAGCATCTTCATAATCTTTCGGTTTTCCCAATGCCTTACCTTCGTGCCAAACAATGGTATCGCTTGTAATCAATATTTCATTCTCTGAAAGCGTTCCGTCAAATGCATCACTTTTCAATACGGCAAGATAATCTGTGATGTCTTCCTGAGTGAAATTCGGCGGATAAATTTCTTCCACATCCTTTAATCGTATCTCAAAATCGATGTCCATATCCCTGAAAAACTGCTGCCTTCTTGGTGAACCCGATGCAAGTATAATTTTATAATTCTGAAGTTTTTCTTTAAGCATGGTGTGTGAGATTATAAGAAAGTACTGCTACAGAAATAACTCCGAACAGAATGACAAATTTTAAGACCAAACTGAGATGCCTGAATTCCTTCGGTTTTTTTGCGCTGTATATTTTGATTGTAAAATAAAGCAGCGGCCCAACGATAAATAGCAACGAATAACCTGCCAGAATCAATAAATCGCTGCCAATGAAATATTTATTGATGTAATACAAAAGGATAAGAATGGGCAAAATACTGAGGAAGAAAACAACTTTTGAAGTTCTTTCCACGCCTAATACTATTGGCAATGTGGTCATTCCCTGATTGTAATCGCCGTTAGTATCTTCAAGGTCTTTTACAATTTCACGGATAAAATTGATGATGAAGGCAAACAAAGCATAGTCGGTTAAAATCGAAAACAAGGTAGCCATTTCCTTTTGATTCCCATCATAAGTAGCCGGAAGCAAATCAAAAACACCAATGATAATTACACTAAATGAAAGCAGCAGCGCGACAATAATATTACCTACAATAAGCATTTGTTTCAAACTTGTTGCATACAAATACAATGTTGCGGCAATTACGATGAATACTGCTGCAAATCCCGGACGTTGAATAACATTGGATAAATAAAACCCAATTCCCACACCGGCAATATTAAGCACTGCATATATATTATAAGCAGCCGCTTCCGAAATATGCCTGCCAACGATTACATTTCCCGGTTTATTGTCATTATCGGTGTCCTGGTCAAAAATATTGTTGATCACATAACCTCCGGCCGCAATTAGAAAGGTAGATAAAACCAACAGGCAATATTGCCAATCTGCCAGCGATAACGGAGCATTTTGTAATTTCAGGAAACCATACCTGAACATGAGCTGCATAAAGGCAAGCATCAAAAGATTCTGGTAACGAATGAGTTTAAAAAAGTGATGCATCTGTAATAATTATTCAGGATTTATTTAAAAGTCTTAATCGTGTTTGCCATTATAATACATATGCCATTTGCCCTGTACTTTCATGACTTGTTCAATAACATCGCGAACAGCTCCTCTTCCTCCGTTTTTATGGGAAATGTAGTTTGAAATGGCTTTGATTTCCGGACTCGCATCTTGCGGGCAAGTTGGCAAACCGACAAGTTTCATAACATGATAATCCGGAATGTCATCGCCCATATATAACACGGTTTCGGGATTTATAGTATACAATTCGGTGTATTCTTTTAGCGTTTCAACTTTATCGGGACTGCCTAAATAAATATCTGTGATACCGAGGTTGCGCAGGCGAATCCGGACACCTTCATTTTTTCCACCCGAAATGATACAAACATGATAACCGCTTTCTACCGCAGCTTTCATCGCAAACCCATCTCGGATATTCATAATTCGCAGCATTTCTCCTGTTGGTGTAATATGCACAGAACTGTCTGTCAATACGCCATCAACGTCAAAAATAAACGTGGTAATGTCATTCATAATTTCTTTATAACCTTTACTCATGGGATTGTATGGATTGTGTCAGTAATGTATATATTTTTTTTTGCATCGGATTGGTAAGCATTTCCAGATGCGCATCTAATGTACGCTGGTCTTTGCGTTTCGCCGGACCAGTTTGTGCTTCCGAAGGCGAAAGTACCATGATTTTTTCAGCAGTTTCTTTGATCAGCGGCTGAAGGATTTCAAATGGAAGCTGGTGTTCATTGCAAATGTCATTCGCAATGGTATACAGATGGTTACTGAAATTATTGACGAAAACCGCGGCTACATGTAAGGCTTTGCGTTGTTCAGAATTGACTGCAAAGAGTTGATCAGAAATTGATCTAGCCACTTGTTCCAACAATTGAAAATCGGTAGCATTCTGACTTTCCAGGCAAATGGGAATGGTTCGAAAATCGACTGCTTTATTTTTGGAAAATGTCTGTAACGGATAAAAAACACCTTTCCTGTTTTTTTCATCCAATGCAGAAATGGCAATGCTTCCCGAAGTGTGAACAACCAATTTATTCTGAAATGGAATCTGCCCTGAAACAGTTCCTATTGCATCATCGGAAACTGCAATAATAAAAAGGTCGGCATCGATTAAAAGGCTAAAATCGGAAACTATTTTTTCGCTTTCCACAAGATGGGAAACCTGATCTGCTTTGCGTGAAAAAACTTGTACCAGCTCAATTTCAGAAGCCTTGGCAAAAGCCGAAATCAGATGCTGCGCTACATTTCCGGAACCGATAATACTCAATTTAATCATTCGGCTAAATTATTGAAAAAGATTAGCTTTTGAAAATTAAAGTTTTTACAATAGTGCGACCAATTTGAAATCGTATTTAACACATAAATCCGTTGTGGAATCAATAATTCAATAACATTTTTACCTACTTTTGCGGGACTTAAAATATAATTCCGCTATAATGGAAAAGAAGATACTTTCCTTTTTGTTCTCCACACGTTTAATGGCTTTTTTATTTATTTCCTATGCAGTAGCAATGGCCGTTGGGACTTTCATCGAAAATGATTACAATACCGATACCGCAAGGATTTTAGTGTACAATTCGAAATGGTTTGAAGCCATTCACCTTTTTTTTCTGATTAATTTCCTCGGAAACATCAAACGCTACCAATTGCTTAAAAAAGAGAAGTGGGCTACTTTGCTATTGCACCTTTCTTTTATTTTTATCCTGATTGGCGCCGGAATTACAAGATACATCAGTTATGAAGGCATGATGCCCATTCGTGAAGGTGCCGCTGAAAGCAAAATTTATTCTGACAAGACTTTCCTCACCGTTTTTGTAGATGGCGACTATAAAGGTGAAATGAAACGACGCGTATTTGAAGAACCGCTGTTGCTTTCGCCAGTGACCAATAATAATTTTGCTATCAATGAGCATTTTGACCAAACGCCTTTCAAAATCAGCTATAAGCGTTTTATAATGGGCGCTACCGAAACGATTAAAGAAGATGCCAACGGTAAACTTTATCTTAAAATGGTGGAATCGGGTGGAGGTGAACGACATGAGCATTATTTGCAGGAAGGCCAGATTGCCAACATTCACAACACGCTTTTTACACTCAATAAGTATACAAAAGGCGCCGTCAATATCAACACAACCGGCGCTGCATATACGATTGAAACTCCATTTGAAGGGCAGTTCATGCGAATGGCCGATAAATTTCAGGGAAAGGTCATTAAAGATTCTTTGCAGCCATTAATGATGCGGTCACTATATAATGTTGGCGGTTCCCAATTCGTTTTTCCGGAACCTGCTGTAAAAGGAAAAAAAGCCTATAAATCAAATAATGATTTCAAAGCTAAAAGCCATGATGATGCACTAACGGTTACGATTGAATCGCAAGGGCAAAAAAGAGACATTACAGTCGTTGGCTCTAAAGGAAAAGAAGGAGAAATACAGAATATTAAAATTGGAAACCTCGATTTCACACTCGCTTTTGGAAGTAAAATATATGAATTGCCATTTAAAATCCAGCTCAATGATTTTATCGCAACCAAATATCCCGGAACCGAAAAGAGCTACGCCGCTTTTGAAAGTCAGGTTACCGTTTTAGACGGCAAAGAAAAGTTGGATGCACGCATTTATATGAACCATATTTTGGACCATGGCGGTTATCGTTTTTTTCAATCATCATTTGATCCCGATGAAAAAGGAACGGTTCTTTCAGTAAATCATGATTTTTGGGGAACGGCAATTACTTATTGCGGGTATTTTATGTTGTTTTTTGCATTGATGGCAATTCTGTTTACTAAACATTCCCGTTTTGCTGATATCAAAAGAAAACTCGAAGTAGTGAAGAATAAAAAAGCAAAGCTGATCACTACTTTACTGTTATTGTTGAGTTTTGGCGGATTTGCTCAAAATCACGCCAATCACGCCACAACAACTACAAAAGAAGAAGCCGAGGCATTTATCATAAAACGTACAGCCACCGAAAAACATGCTGCCGAATTCGGGCGGCTTATCATTCAGGACGAAGGCGGACGTATGAAGCCTGTCAATACTTTTTCATCTGAATTGTTGCGGAAAGTCAGCAAAAGTGACACTTACAAAGAAATGAATTCAGATCAGGTATTTCTTTCCATGACGCAGTTTCCGCGTGCCTGGTTTGAAGTGCCGCTGATTTACATTAAGAATGGAAATGATAGTATCAGAAAAATCATCGGATTGGATCCGAAAGAAAAATATGCGCCGTTCATAAAGTTCTTCGATGAAAAAGGCAATTATAAACTGGCGGCTTATCTTGACGAAGCCTACAAAGCTTCGATTCCGGACCAGTTCCAAAAAGATTTCATTGAAACCGACCGTAAAGTGAATTTATTGAATTCTGCTTTAAGCGGAAGCATTCTGAAAATTTTCCCAATTCCGGGCGATGTCAATAACAAATGGATTTCGTACCTCGAATTGAACCAATCTAATATACATGGCATCGATTCTACTTTTGTGAAAAATATCCTGCCATTATACATGAATGCGCTTGACAGTACTACGGTAAAAAGAGATTATACAAATGCCGATTTCTTCCTTAAAAGCCTTGGGAATTACCAGAAAAAATTTGGAAGCAGCGTTCTTCCTTCAGAAGAAAAAGTATCATCCGAAATCACCTATAATAAATACGACATCTTTAAAAAGCTGTATTACCTCTACATGTTATGTGGCGTCCTGATGCTTATCGTTACAATTGTCAATATTTTCTTTGAGAAAAGAACCCTGCGTTTCGTCATTAATGGTTTTCACATTCTGATTGGCTTTTTATTTGCGCTACATACGCTCGGACTTATTGCACGCTGGTATATTTCCGGACACGCACCGTGGAGTGATGCTTATGAAAGTATGATATATGTTGCCTGGGCTACGATGTTCTTTACGTTGGCTTTCGACAGGAAATCAAAATTAACGGTCGCTTCGGGAACTTTCGTCGCTTCAATGATCCTGATGATCGCGCATTGGAACTGGATGGATCCGTCAATCGCCAATTTGCAGCCGGTACTGAATTCCTATTGGTTAATGATTCACGTGGCGGTAATCGTAGCGAGTTACGGGCCATTTACGCTCGGAATGATATTGGGAATAGTTTCATTGGTATTAATGCTTTTTACCAATAAAAATAACAAAGCCAGAATGAGCCTTAATATTAAGGAAATTACTTATATTAATGAAATGGCGTTGACTATTGGTTTGGTCATGCTAACGATCGGAAACTTTTTAGGCGGACAATGGGCTAATGAAAGCTGGGGAAGATATTGGGGATGGGATCCGAAAGAAACCTGGGCATTGATCAGTATCATGGTTTATGCATTTGTGATACACGCTCGTTTTGTACCAGGAATGCGCAATAAATGGATTTTTAACCTGATGAGTATTCTGGCGTATTATATGATTATGATGACTTATTTCGGCGTTAATTTTTATCTGTCAGGAAAACATTCTTACGCAAGTGGCGATAAAGTAGTTACGCCTACATTTGTCTATTATTCTTTGGCTTGTGTGGTACTGTTGGGTATTTTCTCCTATATCAAATACAAAAAGCATTTCACGAAGAAATAAGTACATTCAACTTGAAAACAAATAAAAAAGGTTCAGCTATCAACTGAACCTTTATTTATTTAAGAATAATATTTTTACACTTTTCCAAGCGCATACAATTGCTCCATTGTTGGTGTGGCACTTCCTCCCGCTGGCTCGAGTGTTATCCCGAAAGCCTCAGCGCCGCTGGCTTTACTCACAGCGAATATTTTATTATTGTCAGCAGTAAAATTATCAAGCAACCCTATGCTTGTAGGCGTAAGCGGATTCAATTTCAAAGCCCATATCTGATACACTTTTCCTTCAGGAGGTTCTGGCAATCCCGTCGCATCTACATACACTACAGCAGTTTCTTTATTGTAATATACTTTTGCGGATGAAGTAGGGGAAACAGTCTGTCCGCTAAGAGTAATGACCGTGTTTTTAGTATCTCTTATAACGGCTAGCGCATCCTCGGTTTGTTTGTGTTTGATCTCAGATGTGACTAAAGCTTCCTGCAATTTAGCCTTTTCATTTTCTACGGTTACAATGTGACCATGGCTTTCATTCAATTGCGTGTACTGATAACCAATTCCTAATAAAAGCACAGCTGCGGCTGCCCAACCAATAAATCTGTATCGGTTTCCATCAGGTTGAATATCGATTACTTTACCATGTTTGAGTTCGAGCTTTTCCTTTATTTTTCTAAAATTCTCAGCAGATAAAAAAGGGGAAAAACTGGTAGAAAGATTGACAATCGCTTTTTCAATAGCGATAATCTCATCGTTGATTTCGTTGTGTTGTTTTGCTTTTTGGCTAACCTCAAGATTTTCTGCTTCAGTAAGCAGTCCATATACATAAAGTTCCAAAATTCCCGATTCTATGTATTCCCTGTTTTCCATTATACTTTTAAAAAGTTTCTTAAGTCATTAATACAATTTCTGTTCTGGGTTTTTACAGTACCTAGCGGAATGTCCAGTTCCTCGGAAACTTCTTGTTGTGTATATCCCTGAAAGAACAACAGTTCAATAATCTGGATGCATTTAGGTTTCAGTTTTTTGACAAAATCCCTGATTCCGATAGTGTCAATCATGTGTATAAGCTTGTTGCTGTCGTCTAACAGATGTACGAAATTATCAGATGATAGGTTTTTGAGTTTGTTATTGTGGCCTTTCGAACGAAGCTTGTCAATCGAGGAATTACGGGCAATATTGACAATCCACGTATAAAATCGGCCTTTGCTTTCATTATAGGAATCGATGTTTTTCCATATTTTTACGAATACTTCCTGCAGTACATCTTCTGCTTCTTCACGATCGCGAACGAGGTTGTTAATAACCGAGAAAAGGCTTTTCGAATACATATCATATACATAAGTAAAAGCCCTTTCATCCTTTGTCATAATCAAAGGCAATAATTCTTCTTGAGTCATAGGTCAATTGGTTTTCATACAAACTTAGTATTCTTTTTTCGAAATTAAATGTTGTTTTGGAAAAATAAAAACGTAACACTTTCATTTTCATTAAATTCCTGCTAAAAAATATTTTAAATCCAAAGTTTTAGAAAAGCCGTAAATGGTTTTATGGAAGTGAAAATGCAGTGAATGGCCTTACCTGACACTATTTGAATTCACCCAAGATGTAATAGTGTCTGGTTAAGGATTTGATAACAGGCAAAATTAAGGTTAGGAATTTAGCCTGTTATTAATTGAGATGCCTGAAGTAATGCTTCAGGCTTCTTTTTTTTTAAAAAAGCAACGATAGTTAGCTGCCGAGTTTAAAATTCTGCTTAAATTTATTGAAAATAAAATTCAAATGAAAAATACAATCACATCATTATGCTTACTGATGTTACTTAGTGTTGGTTCGCAGGCACAAACGAAAAATAATAACGATAAAACAAAACAAACAAAGATGAGCCAGTCTGTTTACCAATTTAAAGTAGAGGATCTGAACGGAAAAGAATTCGACTTTGCATCCCTAAAAGGAAAAAAAATACTGATTGTCAATACGGCTTCCAAATGCGGACTCACGCCTCAATACAAAGATCTTGAAGCGATTTATAAAAAATATAAGGACAATAATTTTACAATCATTGGTTTTCCCGCTAATAATTTTGCGTCACAGGAACCCGGAACCAATGAAGAAATTGAGGCTTTCTGCCAATTGAATTATGGCGTAACTTTCCCAATGATGAGCAAGATTTCAGTAAAAGGAAACGACATGGCAAAGATTTACCAATTCCTGACACAAAAATCACTTAACGGAGTCCAGGATTCTGAAGTGGAATGGAATTTTCAAAAATACCTGATCAATGAAGAAGGGCATCTTGAGAAAGTAATCTCGCCTAAAATATTGCCAACCGATGAATCCATCGTAAAATGGATCCAGTCATAAATACAAAAGGAATTTCGTTTTGAAGTTCCTTTTTTTATTTCAAAATAAGCTGCATGAACAGCAAATCCAGCCATCTGCCAAATTTGAATCCGGCTTCTTTGATAATGCCATTTTCAACAAACCCGAACTTTTTATGGAAAGCAATGCTGTCTGTATTTTCTGCATCGATTCCTCCAATCATAACATGCATTCCTTGTAGTTTCGCGAACTGTATAAGTTCGGTAAGCAGTAATTTACCGATTCCTTTTCCAATATATTCGTTGGCAACATATACAGAATGTTCCACAGTATATTGATAGCCAATCTTTTCCCGAAACTGTCCATACGTTCCAAATCCTACAGTAATCCCATTGTAATCAGCAACTATAATAGGGTCATTTTTAGATTGCTTCATGGCAAACCATTGGGTTTGGATTTTCAATGTTTGCACATCATAATTGTAATTGGCTGTCGTATGCAGAATAGAATAGTTAACGATATCAAGAATAGCCGGTAGGTCTTCTAAGATTGCTTTTCGGAGGGTAATTTCCATAAGTTGGTTATTTTGACCCGAGTTGTATCAGGAGTTCATCGGCTTCTTTAGTATTGAATCCCAATCCGCCGTTCCTGCTTTTTGCTTTTTGAGCGAACGCCAAAGCCGATTTTGTATCGTTCATCTTTTGGTACAATTTAGCAAGCAGCATTTCACCATCGTAAGTAGCATTAAGTTCGAGCGAACGCTGCGAAAGCCTTTCGGCCGTGTTTAAAGAGTCGGAATCATTGATGAATTTCAGGTAATTCTCAGCAATCTCCCGCAACAATTTAGCATCGCTCCACACATATTTTTCAGCACCGGCAGCAACTGCTTTATGGTAACCAAGCCAGTTATCAGCATGTTCCGAAACAACGAGATCATACCGGAAAATTATCGAATCGGTTTGTTGGATGCGCAGCGATTGCGCAATTGTACGTTTCTTGTAATAGTTGACTGTATCCTGCATTTCTGCAAATGGCTGAAGCATTTCGGTAACAATATTGGCTATTTTGCGCTGCACTCTTTTAGGCGACGCAACCCTGGCAAATGCTTCCTGATTTTTTAAAACATATTGAAATGGCCGGGATTCAATATCAGAAACGCCATTGGCAATAATGCGCCAATTGTTTTCACTAATGAGCTGGTCATCTGTTTGTGTTTCAAAATAACGCTGCGCGAGCGGATTCAAAACCGTACGTTCGTTTCCTTTTTTAAGTGCCGACAAATAGGCGAGGCATTTGGTGCTGTTGGAAGGATCTGCATAAAATTCTTTTTCAAGATAGGGCAGCTGTTTTTCAGGAACGAGCGCGTTTTTAGCCTCTGCAAGAAAAGGAACCGATTTGAATTCGCCACTAAAATGATACAAAACCGTACCTTTTTCATCAAAGAACATAAAAGTAGGATAGGCGCGGATCCTGAATTTTGTCTTAAAAAAATCACCTTCAGGTTTATCAAGATCCTGCCACGCACAAATAAAGTTCGCATTCATAAACTCGGCCACCGCCGGATCTTTAAAAACTTCACTCTTCATTTTAGTGCAATGCGGACACCAGTTGGCATACAACAGAAAAAATACAGGTTTGTGTTCAGTTTTAGATCGTTTGAGCACGGCTGCATAACCGGAATCGTCAAACCTAACTTCTTGCGCGACCACTCCGACAGTAAAAAACAACAGGAATAATAAGGAGTGAAAAGAGGTAGGAAATTTCATAGTTTACTTATTTCATGAGGCCTGCGCCGTAAAAACAATTACAAATATATTTCGTTTTTACTATTATGGTCTAATAAATAAGTTAAAAAAATAGTATAAGTTTGTAACTTCGAATCCTCAACCAAACCCATGCTTTATCCGAAAATTCCTTTAGCGCAAAGTATTATCCAGATTTGTCTGGCCAAAGGCATCACGCAAATTGTAATTTCCCCGGGCTCACGCAATGCGCCGCTTACTATTGGTTTTGTCAGCAATCCAAAATTCGAGTGTTACAGCATAGCCGATGAGCGAAGTGCCGCTTTTTTTGCGTTGGGAATGGCACAGCAGCTTAACAAACCTGTGGCATTGGTTTGCACTTCGGGTTCAGCATTACTGAATTATTATCCTGCATTTGCAGAGGCTTTTTACAGCCAGATTCCGCTTATTGTAATTTCTGCCGACAGGCCGTTAAACAAAATTGATATTGGTGATGGCCAAACGGTGCGCCAGATGAATGTGTTCCAAAACCATTCTCTTTATAATGCCAATCTTATCGAAGGCGAATCTGAAGAAAATGATTTTAAGATCAACGAAGCCATCAATAAAGCATACACTAAAAAAGGGCCAACACATATCAACGCGCCTTTTGAAGAGCCGTTGTACCAAACCGTAAAAAGCATGACGGTGGATCCGACGATTTCAGCTTTCGCCAAAGTGTACAAGAATATATCCATTGAAGATATCATTGCGTCGACCAATATTTGGAATTCCGCACGCAAAAAACTCGTGCTTATAGGTGGCAATGAACCCAACGAAATTGATGATGAAATTCTCAAAGCTTTAGCCGATGATCCTTCAATAGTGGTGATGACAGAAAAGACATCCAATATCCACCATCGGGTTTTTATCAATGCAATCGATACTATTATTACGCCTTTCAAAGAAAAAGATTTCAAAGCATTCCAGCCTGAAATATTAATCACTTTCGGAGGAATGATTGTGTCCAAAAGGGTGAAAGCTTTTTTACGGGAATACAAGGCCGACCACCATTGGCATATCGACCCATTGCGGGCATACAACACTTTTGGTTACCTGGCGCACCATTTTGAAGCCAATCCAAATGACTTCTTCCATCAGATCCTGCCTTTTACAAAAGCAGTAAAAAGCGATTATTCCCAAAAAGCGCAGGCAGTTAAAAAGGCGAGGGAACAAAAGCATAAAAAATACCTCGAGACCATTCCGTTTTCCGATTTAAAGGCTTTTGAAATTATTCTGCCTTCACTGCCTAAAGGTACAATGCTGCAAATCAGCAACAGTGCAGCCATCCGCTATGCACAATTGTTCGAAATCGATCCTACCATCGCAGTCTATTGCAATCGGGGTACGAGCGGAATAGACGGAAGTACATCAACAGCGGTTGGAGCAGCAGTAGCAAGTAACAAGCAAACCATACTGATCACGGGAGACATCGGTTTCTTATATGACAGCAACGGTTTGTGGAACCAATATATCCCTAAAAATTTCAAAATCATA
>Ga0247814_10001795_pt1 | contig 12294 bp, 13 predicted proteins | sample UWRJL179409R1_FD_179947 | JGI IMG/M metagenome (GOLD analysis project Ga0247814, IMG submission 179947) | Plant litter microbial communities from Arlington Agricultural Research Station in Wisconsin, United States - UWRJ-L179-409R-1 | ecosystem: Environmental > Terrestrial > Plant litter >...
AACAGTGACATTATTACTGTTACTTGTGACGGAACAGCTATCAGTCCGTATGCCCAAAAAAAGATTTTTTTCTTATGCGATGGAAGTTACCAGAGTTATTGCCATTGGAATTTTAACTGCGCGCTCAACATTACCCAAAAAGAAATTCAAAACGGTATTTCCGGATTCATGAAAACCCACGATAAAGCCGTCTATGTTTCTAATTATCCTATTCTGAATACGGCTGAAATTGGGCATTGGGAAAATATCAGTCCGAAAGTAAAAGTTCGTTTCCTTAAAAAATTTGAACAGACAATTGTTCGCAATTCCTATTATTACATTTATGCCATTTCAGCCACACCACAATAAATTAGCACAAATATGAAAGTGTTTTATGGAAAATATTTGGTTTGGATTCCGCTGGTTTTCGTGTGTGGATTTTTCCTGTTTCGGTCGGTTTATTTTCCCGTTCATGACTTTGCGAATTACTATTTTGGCGGCGTTTTTCTTTCCGAAGGGCATTTTTCTGCTTCCGTTTATTTTCCGTATTCATTTAATAAGGCAATATCCGAAATGGGACATCAAGGAATTTTTGCAAGTTATGCGCCCAATAGTCCGTTTTTAGCATTTGTTTTCGCACCATTTTCATTATTGCCTTTATCGGTGGCGAAAATAATTTTTAATGCTGGCAGCATTTGTTTGTTTTTATTGAGTTTAAAAAGACTGGTTTCATTTTACAGGATTGATCCGGTTTTTGTATTGTTGATTCCGGTTTTGTTTTTAATTCCGTTAAAAAACGACATCCTTTTTGGGCAGGTTTATTTTTTATTGTTCTTTTTGATTGCGGAAAGCTGGCTCGCTTACCAACAGAATTATTTCAAACTAAGTGCGTTTTTATTGGCATTTGCAATACTTTTAAAAGTGTTCCCGGTTTTGTTGGTTTTAATTTTTGTGTTTAAAAAAGACATTCGGTATTTATTTTTTGTCGTTGTATTCCTATCTGTTTTAGTCTTGCTTTCTATTATTTTTACAGGGATAGACATCTGGATTTTTTATCTTTCGGAAGTGTTGCCAAAAGCTTCCAACGGCGAAATTTCCGAAGCTTATGTCACCAATTACCAATCGGTTTTTATGTTCTTTAAAGAATTACTGGTTTGGAATAAGACAGAAAATCCAAATGCTTTTTTTAATGTTCCGATTCTATTCCTGGCATTGATCCTTGCCTTTAAAATCATATTGATTGCCATCGGGTTTTACATTACACAGAAAGCCAACAATTCATTATTTGTAATTGCTTACTGGGTTTTGGCAATGGTTCTGATTTCTCCATACGGCAGCACTTATACCTTTATTTTATTATTGCTGCCTTATTTTTCATTGGTTAGAAGTCCGCTTTCCAATCCCAAAAAAGCAATGGGATGTTTTTTATTGTTTGTCGTGTGTAATATCCCTGTTAGTTCAGTTGTTCATTTTCCGTTTTCCTACTTCCGATTATTGGCATTGTTACTGTTTTTTTGGATTTTGATTTCGGGGGTTTTATATACTATCGAAATAAGATATGTTTTCGCAGTGACAATTTCGGCTTTTCTTCTTATGGTACTATTTCGGAAAAACGAATATGTAAACAGCGATTATGCCGTGGAAAAATCCCCAATTTTAATCTATGATTATGTTATTTCAGGCAATCGGCTGACTTATTTTTATTGGAATGAAAATGGAGAAACTACTTCGGAAATTACTTTAGAATCAAATGCTTCAGAAGCTGCTGAAATGAGACAGAATCAGGTTTTTTACCATAACCGCCAACTCACATCGGATAACAGCAACAAGATAAAACCGGTTATAGTGGGTGATAAAACACTTCTTTATCTTTCCGATTATGAGCGCGGAATTGGATTTTACACACTTCGAAAAATGAAAATTAATTGAGGTCAAAAAACTTACATAGAATTGGATTTGTTTCTGCGAATGCAGTAAGGCAAAGTATCATTTCTTTGTTTAGTATGGCGATTCCGTTTTTGGTAATTGGCTGTTGCTCTAAAGAAATATGGGGAGAATTTGTGTCCTTGCTGTTGTTCACGCTGTTCGCTTTACAAATCATCAATTGGGGAAACAAAGAATATCTGTTGCGGCAATTTAGCCTGAATCCAGGAAAAATAACACGACTGTATTCACAGATTTTATGGACGCGCTTTCCCTTGGTTTTGGCTTTCACCGTTTTTGGATTTGTTTTGTATCCTGCGGAATTTGGAATTTGGATTTTTTGCTGGTTAGCCGGACGTTACTTTAATCATTCGGTTGAAGTTTTGTTGGTATATGAGAAAAAATTTGGTGCTGCGATTGGAATTGAATTGTTGAGTTTCGTTGGATTTTGTTGTTCCCTTTACTTTTTATCTGCTGTATTCAACTTCTATTTGCTGCTGATTGTTTACAGTTTGTATCAGCTTCTAAAAGGATTGTGTTATTTTTTGCTCTTTCAGGATTATGTTTCGTTTCGGGAGTTGAAGATGGATTTTTCTTATTTTGAAAGATCATTTCCGTTTTTTATGCTTTCGGTATTGGGATTTTTGGCTTCAAAAGCAGATGTTTATATCATCGAACAATTGGGAAATAAAACCGTTACTGCCGATTATCAGATAATTAATAGTTTACTGGTTTTTACCATGTCGCTGTCGGCTTTTATATATGCGCCTTTTACTAAGAATATTTATCGGAATACGAAAGAAGTTATCGAAAAAATACAAAAGAGAGTCGCAATGGCCGGTTTATTTTTAGTTCCGGTTGCGCTGGGAATTATTCACTTTATACTTTTGCTTTTCATTGATTTGAAGCTTTCCATCTTTTTTTACTGTGTTGCTTTTCTATATGTATATCCTTGTTTTATTTATGGGATGGATATTATTGATTTATTTCGCCGGCATCAGGAGAAAAAAGTGGTTTGGTATTTATTGGTTGGAGCACTTTCCAATATGGTATTGTCAGCTTTGGGTTTGTATTTAAATTATGGCATACTCGGTGTTTTGACCGGAAGCGCGATGGCGCAGCTTTTGGTTTTACTATTGTTGCGATTAAAATCCTTCGAAAAATAAAAGCCATCTCAAAAGAAATGGCTTTTCAACTGTAAAATGATCTTTTTATAATTTTCGTGTAGATTCTCTTTGTCTGAGTTCTGTTTTTACAACAGTTGTTTTATAGACTTCTTCTTCATCGTCTTTCGGACTTTCGAGGCGTTCAATGAGTAATTTCGCCGCTGCTTCGCCAATTTCAGGTCCGTGCTGGCTTACCGTTGAAAGACTTGGCGTTAATCTTCTTGACCAAACACCATCTGCAAAACCAATAATGGATAAGTCTTCCGGGATTTTATAATTATTCTTCAATCCCATTTTAATTGCTGACACTGCTGCATGTTCATCGAGGGCGAAAATTCCATCGATTTTATTAGTATCAAACAACGCTTTTACTTTCGTATCAAAATCATCTTCGGAATCTGACAAAACAATTAAATTCTTATTTAAGTTTATATCATTTTTTTCCAAAGCCTTAAAATAGCCTTCAGCTCGTAACTTCCCGACACTCAGATTGTCAATCGATGAAAACAAAGCGATTTTTTTACAGCCAAGATTGATCAAATGCTGAGTGGCATCGATAGAAGAATCGAAATCATCTACAATTACTTTATCGCATTCTACCTGATCAGAAATCCGGTCGAACATTACAATCGGTGTCCCATCATTAATAATTTCATTAAAATGAGCAAATTCCTGTAGTTTTTGGGCTTCTTCAGAAATGGATAAAATGAAACCATCTATCGTACCATTGCTGAGCATATCGAGCGTATGGATTTCTTTTTCTATCGATTCATTGGAAATACAAGTGATGACATTGTATCCTTTTTCGTCCGCTACTTTTTCAATTCCGGTAAAGACTTTGGCAAAAAAAGAATTGAGGATATTTGGAATAATTACCCCGATGGTTTTGGTTTTGCGGTTTTTAAGATTTAATCCAATAACATTGGGTTTATAATTCTTAAGCTTCGCATATTCCTGTACTTTAATTTTTGTCTGTTCGCTTATTTCAGGACTGTCATTCAATGCTTTAGAAACTGTTGAAACAGAAACGTGAAGTTCTTTTGCGATTTGTTTTAGAGTGGCTTTCGATTTCATAATGCAAATATATTTAGAGAAAGTGTGAATTCCATAACAATCCATTGAAATCTTACATAATTTATTGCAAACCTACAGACCAATTGATACGTAAGTTAAAATTATTGTTAAAATATCAAAGCTGTGAAGCTTGTGAAATATGATATATGCGTATTTACAAATATATCAATCATTAATAAAAGAATTACTAATCTAAAAAAAACAATTATGAAAAACGTAGTAAAAATTCAGGAGGCCAATCCTTTTTCTACAAACAGAAGAGGTTTTCTGAAAATCAGCGGACTTGGTGCTGTTGGCGCAGGTCTATTATTCGCAGCCGGTTGTGGCGATGATGATGATCCGGTAATTTATACCGATCAAAAATACCCTGGAATCAGGAATGGGGTTTTTGATCTGGGCGGAGGTGATTTAGGTGTACTTACTTATGCTTATGCACTTGAGCAACTTGAAGCCGATTTTTATACCAAAGTGGTCAATGCTTCCGGATTCAACAGCAATTTCTCTGTTGAGCAAAAAGCAGTACTTACTGACTTGTACAATCACGAGGTGATTCACCGTGAATTCTTTAGAGCAGCACTTACAAAAGCATTACCTAATGCCGGATCACAATTGCTTCCTGATTTAGCTTTCGAATATGCAAGTGTCAATTTCAACAGTCCGACTTCGGTATTGAATACGGCAAAAGCATTGGAAGATACAGGAGTTGCAGCTTATAATGGCGCCGGAAAATTAATCACCAACCCTGATTATCTTTTACTTGCGGGAAAAATTGTTTCTATTGAAGCCCGTCATGCTTCTGCAATCCGAAGCCTGATCAATACCAACTCGGCAGATTTCGCCGGAGATGACATCGTAGATCCTACAACAGGTCTTGATGTAGCAAGAAAACCATCACAGATTATTTCTGAAGTCGTATCACTTGATTTTGTACAGACTCCATTCACTGCTCAGTTTTTAGAATAACCTTAAAATTAAAGAAATCATGAATATATTAAAATTTTTAGAGTCATTCGCAAACGAGGATGTACTGAATGCCAAAGGTTCAAGAAGAGACAGTTTTGGCCAATTTAAAAAAATAGGTTCTGATATGGCTCTGGCTGCTGTTCCTTTCGGATTGGCATCAATGGCATTAGCGCCACAAAAAGGTGCTGCAGCTACAATGGGACTTGCGGAAACTCCTATTTCAGCATTGCAGCTTGCACTTACATTAGAATATCTCGAAGAAGAATTTTACCAGACTGCAGTTGATACCATCGGACTCATTCCGCTTGTTGGCCGTGAAAGATTGGTTTTTGAGAAAATAGCACAACACGAATCGGCCCACGTTGATTTCCTGATTGCCGGATTAGGAGCGGATAGTATTGCTAAGCCAACTTTTGATTTTACCGCAGGTGGTTTGTTCAACCCTTTTGGGAATTACCAGCAATTTCTTGCATTGGCACAAGCCTTTGAAGATACCGGAGTAAGAGCCTATAAAGGACAGGCCGCTAATTTGATGTCAACTCCCGCGTTATTGACTGCCGCATTGCAGATTCACTCTGTAGAAGCGAGACACGCATCTGAAGTTAGAAGAATCCGTTTGCAAAAAGGATGGATTGTTGGCAACGACCGTGGCGGATTGCCAGAACAGGCACAAGCAGTTTATAATGGTGAAGACAACACCATTCAGGCAGGATTCAATACAAGTACCGTAAACGGAATTCCGGCTGGCGCAGGTTCTGAGTCTTTTGACGAGCCATTAACTGGAGCCGAAGCGACTGCAATAGCAAGTTTATTTATTGTGTAGTTTGCCCACACTTTTATAAAGAAAGTCCTCTTTTGCGAATTGTAAAAGAGGACTTTTCTTTTGTTTTTATTTTGAGTGTTTCTACGCTGATTTTCAAATAGTAAAATAATCTTTTACAGGGATTTGTATTTAAAATAAATAATTGTACTTTTGCAGTCCAAAATTCGACACATTCGGTTTTGGAATGGAATGTTTAATTAAAATAAATAATTGTGAACGCATTAAGCTACAAGACAATTTCAGCAAGCAAAGCCACCATCACGAAAGAGTGGATTGTTGTAGATGCTGAAGGTCATAACTTAGGTCGTCTTGCTTCAAAAGTCGCTATGATTTTGAGAGGTAAGTACAAGCCAAGTTATACACCGCACGTGGACTGTGGAGATAACGTAATTGTTATCAACTCAGAAAAAATCAACCTTACAGGTACAAAAATGGATGACAAAATTTACATGCGTCATACAGGGTATCCAGGAGGACAAAGAACTTTGACTGCTAAAGTTTTACAGGCGAAAAACCCTGCAACATTGGTAGAAAAAGCTGTAAAAGGAATGTTGCCTAAAAACAAATTAGGAGCTGAGCTTTTCAGGAATTTAAATGTTGTTGTAGGTTCAGAGCACAAACAAGGCGCTCAAAAACCGAAAACTGTTAACCTAAACGATCTTAAGTAATGGCAGTAATTCACAAAATCGGCAGAAGAAAAACTGCTGTTGCACGTGTCTATGTTTCTGAAGGAACAGGAAAAATCACGGTAAACAAAAAAGAGTTTGCAACTTATTTCCCAACTGCTACTTTACAATACAAAGTATTACAACCAATGTCTATGACAGAAAATGTAAACAACTTTGATGTAAAAGTAAATGTTTACGGAGGTGGTTCAACAGGTCAGGCAGAAGCTGTAAGAATGGCTTTGGCAAGAGTAATGTGTGAAGTTGGCGAAGGAAACAGAGCGATCTTAAAACCAGAAGGTTTATTAACGAGAGACCCGAGAATGGTTGAACGTAAAAAATTCGGTCAGAAGAAAGCACGTAAGAGATTCCAATTCTCTAAACGTTAATATTGCCCGTCTTGTCCTTATCGGCCAGGACTCAGATTTATTATTTAACAATGTTGTTGTTGTCCCTATATATTGGGAAATTAGTTTAGCATCTAAATGATTTGAATGATTGAAAGACTGTAGAGAATAAGACTGTAAGACGCTAAGACCAAAATCTTAAAATCCTAAAATCTTAAAATCTTAAATCCTAAATCTAGAACAAACATTGCTAATCAACAGAACGTAAACTAAAAAAAGAAAAAATGTCAAATAAAGTAGACGTAAAAGAATTACTGGAAGCAGGTGTTCACTTCGGACACATGACCAGAAAATGGGATCCAAACATGGCTCCTTACATTTATATGGAACGTAATGGAATCCACATTATCAATCTGTATAAAACCGCAGCTAAAATTGAAGAAGCTAACGAAGCTTTGAAAAAAATTGCTGCATCAGGTAGAAAAATATTATTTGTTGCTACCAAAAAACAAGCAAAAGACATCGTTGCTGAAAAAGCAAAAGCTGCAAACATGCCTTACATCACTGAAAGATGGCCAGGTGGGATGCTAACGAATTTCGTAACTATCCGTAAAGCTGTTAAGAAAATGGCTTCTATTGATAAGATGAAGAAAGACGGAACATTCATGACTCTTTCTAAAAAAGAGCGTTTACAGGTTGATCGTCTTCGTGCCAAATTAGAGAAAAACTTAGGTTCAATCGCTGATATGTCAAGATTACCTGCGGCATTGTTCGTAGTTGACATCAAAGCAGAACACATCGCAATAAAAGAAGCACAAAAATTAAACATTCCAGTTTTCGCAATGGTAGATACAAATTCTGACCCACGTGAGGTAGAATATGTAATCCCTGCAAATGATGATGCTTCTAAATCAATCGATAAAATCTTATCTTTAGTAACGGCTGCAGTTATTGACGGACTTTCTAACAGAAATGCTGATGCATCTCCGGAAGAAAATGCTGAAGACTCAAGCACAAGCGAAGTGGCAGAAACTACCGAAAAAGCGGTAGCTGAAGCTCCGGCTGCTGAAGTAGTAGCTGAAACTGCTGCTCCGGAAGCTGAAGAAGCTACTAAAACAGAAGAGTAATATAACATTAAGTTAAAGTCGTTTTGCTGATGCATGTTTACTTTTGTAGCCATTCTCAACAAAGCGACTTATTTTTTTAACATTAAAATCATAAAAAACAATGGCAACAATTACTGCTGCAGATGTAAATAAATTAAGAACAATCACTGGTGCGGGAATGATGGACTGCAAGAAAGCACTTGTTGAAGCTGACGGGGATTTCGATTTAGCAATTGAAAACTTGCGTAAAAAAGGACAAAAAGTGGCTGCAAACCGTTCTGACCGTGAGTCAACTGAAGGTGCCGCAATTGCTGTCGTAAATGCTGACAAAACCGAAGGAGTTGTAATCACATTGAACTGTGAAACTGACTTCGTAGGGAAAAATGAAGGTTTTGTGAAATTGGCTACAGACTTGGCCAATCTTGCTTTAAACCACAATTCTAAAGAAGATTTTCTAGCTGCTGATTTCAACGGAATTTCAGTTTCTGAAAAATTAATCGAGCAAACCGGAGTAATTGGAGAAAAAATCGAAATCGGTGCTTTTGAAAAATTAAATGGTGCTTTTATTGGTTCTTACATTCATGCAGGAAATAAAATCGCAACCCTTGTAGCACTTTCTGCTAATGTTTCTGGTGCTGATGAAGCAGCAAGAAATGTAGCTATGCAAGCGGCAGCAATGAATCCAATCGCTTTGAACGAAGCCGGAGTTGATGCTGATACAGTTGCTAAAGAAATTGAAATCGCTAAAGATTTGTTACGTCAGGAAGGAAAACCAGAAGCCATGATTGAAAATATCGCTAAAGGCAAGTTAGGCCGTTTCTTTAAAGACAATACTCTTGTAAACCAAGATTATATCAAAGATGGTTCATTGAGCGTTGCCAACTATATCAAATCTGTAGACGGAAATTTAACTGTTACAGGTTTCAAAAGAGCTGCACTGGGATAATCAATCCAATCTGGCAAAATATTAAAATTCCCGTCACGTGAAAATGAGACGGGAATTTTTATTTAATATAAAAAAAACTAAATTTGGATTGAAATCCAAATTTATGTTTCAATCCAGAAAAGATACTGTCTATGTCATCCTTGCCGGAATCTTCATTACGAATGCCGTCGTTGCTGAATTGATTGGAGGAAAACTCATTCATGTTGGCTCTGCAGTCATGAGCGTAGGGATTTTACCGTGGCCTGTAGTTTTTATCACTACTGATCTCATCAATGAATACTTCGGACGCAAAGGCGTAAAAAGGTTATCGATGATTACCGCAAGTCTTATAGCTTACTGTTTTGTATTGCTTTATATTGCATTGAACATTCCTGCAGTTAAGGGAAATAATCTGGTTTCAGACACACAATTTACAGCTGTGTTCGGGCAAAGCATGTGGATTATTGTTGGAAGCATAACTGCGTTCCTAGTATCGCAACTCATTGATGTGACAATCTTCCACTTTGTAAAAAACAGGACCGGAAATAAGATGATCTGGCTTAGAAGCACAGGCTCAACTGTAATTTCCCAGCTTTTTGACAGTTTTATCGTGTTGGGAATCGCTTTCTGGATGACAGGAAAAATGACAACCGATGTCTTTATCAAGTCTGCATTTACCGGGTATTTTGTCAAATTGACTATTGCTATTGTATTGACACCTCTTATTTATTTAGGCCATGCGCTGATTGAAAAATATATAGGCGCCGAAAAGACCAGCACTAAATAGTAATTCCTTCATAAACTATTTTACCATTTACGATATTCAATCCTTTATTCAGATCTTTATTAAGCTCACATGCTCTTTCCCAGCCTAAATTAGCAATTTTCAAAACATAGGGCAACGTAACATTTGTAAGTGCTAATGTAGAGGTATAAGGAACTGCTCCGGGCATATTGGCTACACAGTAATGAACGACATCATCAATAATGTAAGTCGGATCTTCATGCGTAGTTGCCCTTGTCGTTTCAAAACAGCCACCCTGATCTACTGCCACATCTACAATCACAGTTCCCGGATTCATTTCTTTAAGCATATCTCTAGTAATTAGTTTGGGTGCTTTTCCACCTGTTACTAAAACGGCACCTACAATAAGGTCGTGGTTTTTGATGTGTCTTCTGATATTGTATTCGCTGGAAAATTCCGTTACGACATGACTCGGCATCACATCATTCACATAACGCAATCTTTTCATATTAATATCCAAAATCGTAACATGCGCTCCTAAACCTGCGGCCATTTTTGCGGCCTGAATACCAACAACGCCCGCGCCCAATACCAACACCTTTCCCGGAGGCACACCCGGAACGCCGCCTAATAAAATGCCCCTGCCTTTAATAGGTTTTTCCAAATATTTCGCTCCTTGCTGAATGGCCATCCTTCCGGCGACTTCAGACATTGGTGTTAATAATGGTAAAGTTCCATCCTCATCTTCTACCGTCTCATAGGCGATACAAACAGCATTGCTGTCAATCATCGCCTGAGTTAACTCCTTGCTGGAAGCGAAATGGAAATAGGTAAATAAAATCTGGTTGGATTGAATGAGAGGATATTCCTGTGCAATAGGTTCTTTCACTTTTACGATCATGTCGCTTTTGGCATAAACATCGGCACTATTTTCTAACAATATGGCACCGGCGGCTGAATAATCTTCATCGAAAAAACCGCTTCCCTCACCTGCACTGTTTTGTACATAGACAGTATGTTTATTTTTTACGAGTTCAAAAACACCAGCCGGAGTTAAGCCCACTCGGTTTTCATTATTTTTTATTTCTTTTGGAACCCCTATTTTCATGGTAGTGTATTTTATTATTTTATTCAAATATACACTATCAACCCTAAATTTAATAGGGTATTTTTGTTTTTCGATGAAACCTACTATTTTAACGTTGTAAGGAAATCTGTTCGTGGTATTTCTCTTCCGCCCAAACTTTCAAGATGTTCATTATAAACCTGACAATCCAGAAGTTTATAATTATTTTCTTTTAAATAACTTACCAAGGCGACAAAAGCAACTTTTGAAGCATTGGAAACCTTTGAAAACATACTTTCGCCGCAAAAGACATGACCGAGATCTATTCCGTACAAACCGCCCACAAGTTGTTCATTTTGCCAAACCTCAACTGATTTTGCAATTCCTGATACATTTAGGTCGCAATAAGCATCGACCATTTCCCTGGTAATCCAAGTTCCGATTTGACCATTGCGCTTGATTTGCCTGCAATTTGAAATCACTTCCCGGAAATTCTGATTGAAAGTAATCTTGAAACTATTTCTGTTGAGAATGTTTCGCATGCTTTTAGAAACAATCAATTCATCAGGAAAAAGTACCATCCTCGGATCCGGCGACCACCAAAGAATGGGCTGATCCTCTTCAAACCATGGAAAAATCCCGCTTTGGTAAGCCAAAAGCAATCTTTCTTTAGACAAATCGCCGCCATAAGCCAAAATCCCTTCAGGCGAAGCGAAAGACACAGGCGGAAAATACAATTCAGAAGTTAATTGGTACATGAGAAAAAAAATCCTGATGCATCTTAGAACGCATCAGGACAGATAAATTAAACTTAAACGGTATTAGAATGGCAAATCATCATGCTCCTCTTCAGTAAAAGTAGGCGCTGGCTCGAATGCCTGTGCTGCCGGCATTGGAACATTTTGGTTTTGCGGAGCTTCAGCTTGTAACTTTTCAATTCTCCAACCCTGAATACTGTTGAAATATTTTGTCTCACCTTGTGGATTTACCCATTCGCGGCCTCTTAAATTAATCGATACCTTAACGGCTTCACCCGTTTTATAGTTGTTAAGCAAATCGCATTTATCCTGCGTGAATTCAATCATAATATGCTGTGGATACTGTTCTTCAGTAGTAACAACCAATTCTCTTTTTTTAAAGCTGGCGCTTACCTGCTGCTCAGCATTAATTGCTTTAATTTTTCCTGTAACTTCCATCTTCGTTTGTTTATAAATTTATTATTTTATTGAAATGCTTCCGGCTAATAAGACTTTCCAGGCAGAAAGTATGTCATTATTTTCAAGATATTCTTTCGCTTTCTGCGCTACTTTCATGGTATCATTCGCACTCAGAATACCTTTAACAGCAAAATTCTGCTGTACAAATATAGCAACTTCTTCATTCGTGGGCAAGGTTTCAATGTTTCCAAGCATACCCAGATCATTTCCGTTAAAAACGGTACTTTCTTTAATAAAATCGGGAATGGAATCTACGCCGATTCCTAATGTTACCAAAGGTTTTGGCACTTCAAAC
>Ga0247814_10001796_pt1 | contig 12292 bp, 13 predicted proteins | sample UWRJL179409R1_FD_179947 | JGI IMG/M metagenome (GOLD analysis project Ga0247814, IMG submission 179947) | Plant litter microbial communities from Arlington Agricultural Research Station in Wisconsin, United States - UWRJ-L179-409R-1 | ecosystem: Environmental > Terrestrial > Plant litter >...
AAAATCATTCACATAACGCTTCCAATCATCGCTGTTCAAATTACCAATAGCTGGCAAGGATATGTAAGCTATTTTTTTTGAAATCAAACTGTCCTTTGGATAGGGGAATGGCATACCTTGCTCCTGGTAGGTTTTCATATAAGCCCTAACGGACTCTTCGGGAACGAATTGAGAGTGACTATCGCCCAATTTGCTTAAGACTTGCTGAATCACTGATTGAGCTTCCTGAATGGAATGCTTATGTGACAATGAGTCTATTGCCTCGGTGCTAAGCAGATCCCAATTAATTTTCGATTTGTTAACGGAATTCTCTCTCATGATTTTGATCGCTTCAAGAACATAAGCTTTGGGAGTATCCTAAGCAGCGACACGAATTGAAAAAACGGCAAAGCAGATTAAAAACAAAAACCTCATTTGATAACAGTTGGTAAAATTCTCCTTAAATATAAACATTTGAGTTGAATGACATTGATTGCTGCCAGGATCAGCCGAATCAAATAACGTTGAAAGTTTTTACTTCTAAACTGATGCCGCAAAAACCCTCTTCAACAGCCATAAGCATATTTAAAATGTCTGGATGAACGATCTTTATTGCGGCGCAAAAGATTATTCCTGGAAAGATCTGCGTCCTCTTAATTGCCCGATATGAAACATAACGTTCGATATCGGGCATTTTTGGTTTTATATTATTTGTTAATTATCAGATTATCAATACAATAACTCTGGCATTTTGCTTGTAAATGCCTGTTTAAATTATCCAGATGGACAAGCTCATTGAAGAAGAAGTATTAGCAAAGAAAAAGAAGAAAACATACTTTTTAATTTTTATCGTTTTAGCTGTGCTTATCGCATCTATTTGGTTGATCCGGTTTTATTTTAAACCGGCCTTAACCGAAGCCGATATAATTACGGCAAAAGTAGAGGTTGGAATAATAGAAAATACCATCAATGCCACCGGAGAAGTGCTTCCGGAGTTTGAAGAAGTGTTAACCAGTCCAATCAATGCTTCTATACAGAATGTTTTAATGGATGCGGGCAATCAGGTGAAAAAAGGGCAATCTATTTTAACGCTTGATAAATCGATTACCGAAGACGAGTTTGGCAAACTTCAGTTTCAAATAGAATCGAAGGAGAATGAGATCCGTAAACTAAAGCTTGATTTAGAAAAGAGTTTTTTCGATATCAAATCCAGTAATAGTATCAAACAATTGCGCATCAGCAATCTAAGAGATGCAGTTTCTTCGGCCAAACGTTTACTAAAAGCTGGTGGTGGTACACAGGAAGATGTGGAGCGGGCGGAGTTGGATTTGCGCGTTGCCAGTCTGGAAAAACTTCAGCTGGAGAACGAAATCAAAAGTAAACAGCAAACCATGAAAATTGAAATCAGGGAAGCTGAAATTGCCCTGGCTATTCAACGAAACGATTTAAACGGACTGAAACGCAAACTTGATTTAGCCAATCTTACTGCAACCCGACCTGGCGTAATCACCTGGGTAAATAAAAACATTGGTACAACTGTGCAAGCAGGCGAAGCATTAGTTAAGATTGCCGATTTAAGTGGTTTCAAAATTGCCGGGAGCATTTCAGACAATCTGCTGGGTAAAATTCATCGAAACATGACTGCGATCATCAGAATAGGAGAGGAGCAGTTACGTGGCGCGATTACTAATATTTCGCCTGCTGTAAACAACTCGATAGTATCCTTTGATATTCAGCTTAACCAAAAAGACAGTAAAGTGCTGCGCCCGAATCAGAAAGTTGATGTTTTTCTGGTAACCGACACCAGAAACGGGATTTTACGGGTTGCAAACGGACCAGCTTTTAACGGTTCAAATCTTCAGGAAATTTTTGTGCTGAATCATGGCCTTGCAGAAAGAAGAATGGTAAAAACCGGCTTGAGTAATTTTGATTTTGTTGAAATCAAAAGTGGTTTAAAGGCAGGTGATGAAATCATCACTTCGGATATGAGTGACTTTAAAACTGTAAAAACCGTAACCCTAAGTAATTAAAAAGATGAAAGAAATTTTACTTACAGGTTTATTCATCGGCTCAGGCATTTTGAGTTTTGCTGCAGATACAGATACGCTTAAACTAACCTTGCCACAGGTTGTGGAAATGGCAAAATCAAATTCTATCGCATCCAAACAAGCGACAACAGTTAAAGAAACCAAATATTGGGAATGGCGTACTTTTAAATCTAACTATCAGCCTCAGCTTTCTTTAGCAGGTGTTTTACCCGGCTACACTAAAACTTATAGTCAGGTGCAACAACCCAATGGTACGATACTTTTCCAACCTGTTCATTTTGATAATTCATCACTTACACTAAATTTTAGCCAGAGTATTGCGGCAACTGGAGGAACAATTTTCGGAACGACACAACTCCAGCGTTTTAGCGATTTTGATAGACATAACGTATTGTATAACGGTATACCTTACGGCATTGGCTATACGCAGCCACTTTTACAGTTTAACAGTTTAAAGTGGGATAAAACGATTGAACCTTTAAAGTATAACGAAAGCAAGCAGACTTTTATTGAAACACAGGAGAAGATATCCATTACCGTTACCGAATATTTTTTCGACCTGTTATTGGCGCAGGTGAACCTGAATATTGCAACATTGAATTTTACCAATACTCAGCGTATGCTCGGCATAGCCGGTAATAAGTTTGAGCTCGGGAAGATCTCCAAAAATGAAATTCTCCAGCTTCAGTTAGAAGTTTTAAATGCACAGAAAGCAGTTGGAACAGCTAAAAGGGATGTGGAAATTGCCACTTTAAATCTTCGTAGTTATACCGGAATTGAAGGTGATCAACGCATTAAACTCGAAATGCCAGCTGTAGCTGCACAGATGTCGGTCGTAGCCGAAAAAGTATTGGCACAGGCTTTCGAGAATCGTTCTGATGCCATCGGTTTTATCCGCCGCCTGGCAGAAGCAAAAAGAGATGTTGCCAAGGCAAAAGGCGAAAACGGTTTGAAGGCAACCCTCAGCGCAAATCTCGGTTTTTCGAATGCAGGCATCAATGTGCTCGATGTTTACCGAAATCCGAAGAGTCAGCAATCTGTCGAAATACAATTGTCTATTCCGGTGATGGATTGGGGAAGGTCTAAATCAAGAACCAAAACGGCATTGGCAAACGAGCAATTTACCACCTATGCAGTAGAACAGGATAAGCAAATTTTTCAACAGCAGATCATCACGCAGGTAACGCTTTTTAATATGATGAAAGAACAAATAAAATTAACAGATTCAGCAGAGGAAATTGCAGCAGAAAAATATAAAATAGCCAGCGAAAGATATGTTTTGGGCAACCTGAGCATTACAGATTTAAGTATTGCCTTCCAGGAGAATGATAAGGCAAAACGAGATTATGTTTCATCCCTTCGTGATTTCTGGGGTGCTTATTACCAGCTTCGTTACTTATCATTATACGATTTCGAGAAAAATATTAAAATTACCTATTGAAAATATAAAAACCACTTACATTACCCATCATCCATATTACATTAAATTACACCTTATGATACGCTTACAAAATATTGGAAAGGTTTACCGAACCGACACTGTAGAAACGCTCGCGATTAACAGCATTAATCTGGATATTGCTAAAGGCGAATTTTTATCTATCATGGGACCTTCGGGTTGCGGAAAAAGTACATTGCTCAACATTATGGGTTTGCTCGATGAGCCATCTAAAGGCAATATTACCATTGACAGCCAGGATACCAGTCGTTTTTCAGATCAAAAACTCGCAAATTTCAGAAATGAGAAGCTGGGTTTTATTTTTCAGAGTTACCACCTGATTAACGATTTACAGGTGCTGGATAATGTAGAGCTCCCGCTATTATACAGAACTTCATCTGCTAAAGAAAGAAAAGAATTGGCAACTGCCGCTTTAGAAAAAGTAGGATTAAGCAATCGTTTAAAACACTTTCCAGGCCAACTTTCAGGCGGACAAAGACAGCGTGTCGCCATTGCAAGAGCAATTGTTGGTCAGCCGCAAATTATTCTTGCCGATGAACCTACAGGAAACCTGGACAGTGCAATGGGGAATGAAATTATGGATATCCTCATTAACCTCAATAAAAATGAAGGTACAACCATTATAATGGTTACTCACGATGAAAGTATGGCGCAGAAAACCCACAGGTTAGTACGTCTTTTCGATGGTTCTCAAGTGCAATAAATTACAGCTATGTTAAAAAATTACTTCAAAATTGCCATAGCTGTATTAAAGAGGAGGAAGTTTTTCACCTTCATCAGCTTATTTGGTATTAGCCTTACGCTAACCATATTAATGGTGGCTACTGCACTTGCAGATAAAATGTTAAATCCGGGCTATCCGGACTACAATCAAGATCGTTCACTTTATGTAGAGCGGATAGAATTCAAAAACACGAAACAAGGCTGGATGAATATGAGTAATCTATCATTCTATTTTTTAGAACATTATGTTTCAACAATAAAGACGATTGATAAAATGGCTATCTCGTCCGCTCAAAAATCTTCGAATGCCTATGTGAACAATAAAAAACTGGTCATAGCCTATAAATACACGAACGCTGACTATTGGAAGGTATTGAATTACAAATTTCTGGAAGGCAGGCCTTATGGAGATCAAGAGATTAAAAGTGCTGAACGTGTTGCTGTCATTACAGAAGAAACAAAGGAAGCTTATTTCGGGGATGTAAAATCAGTGATTGGTCAATATATTTCAGCCGATAACATTAACTACCGTGTGATTGGCGTGGTAGAAAACGTGTCCGGGTCAGTCCGGAATTTAACAGGCGATATGTACATACCCTACACACTTTCAACAGATAGTAAAGACACTGGTTTAATGGGTACTTACAACGCTATACTGCTGGCCCGTAGCGAAGATGATATCCCTAAAATGAAAAAGGAATTTGCGCAAATGGTTAAAAAACTGCCAGTCCCACCAGACTTTGATAAAATTTACTGCAATGCAGATGGCTTTAAAACCAGCCTTACCCGGAGAATGGCGGGAAATTCGACCGACGATGGTTTGACGAAAGTATTTACTGTGGCTGGACTATTCGTTTTGCTTTTCTTATTGCTTCCCACCATCAATCTGGTCAACATCAACATTACCAGAATCATGGAACGTTCGTCAGAAATTGGGGTACGTAAAGCCTTTGGAGCATCGTCAAAAACCCTGGTCTACCAGTTCATTGTCGAGAATTTAATCCTAACATTTATTGGTGGTATTATCGGCGTGTTTCTATCTGTGCTGGTCATCTATCTGATCAACGAATCAGATTATATTTCGAATTTTAATCTCTCCTTGAATTTTACCGTATTGTTTTTAAGCCTGCTTACCTGTGTTCTCTTTGGATTAATTTCCGGCGTTTATCCAGCCTGGAGAATGTCTAAATTAAATATTGTAAAAGCGTTAAAGTCTTAAATCAAATAAATTCCAATTATGTATAAGCATCTATTTAAATTCATATGGAATAAAAGGAAACAGAATTTTCTTTTTCTTTCCGAAATCCTGATTTCCTTTCTGGTTGTGTTTGCAGTTTTTTCTTACCTGACCTATTACTATAAAAATTATGTTAAGCCACTTGGCTTTGATTATAACAGGGTGTGGGCAATTGGCTATAGCGGTAGTCAGTTATCGAAAAACCCGGATACATTACGCATTTTTTACGCCAACCTGAACAAAGCATTAAAGGCCATGCCCGAAATTGAGCACCTCAGTTTTTCGAGTCCGAATTATCCTTATTCATCCAGTTTTATGAGTACCGGGCTATCTAAGGGGGGTAAAAAATTCAATAACATTAGCGACTACCATGTGGGCAATGATTACCAAAAGGTATGGAATGTTACTTTGGTCGACGGCAGGTGGTTTACTGAAGAAGATTTGATCAGCAAAGACAAAGGAATTATCATCAATGAAACCTTCAGTAAAGAAATGTTTGGCACGATAAAGGGCGCCGGGAAGCTGGTTGGTGATTTTGATGATAAAAATAAATTTAAAATCATTGGTGTGGTAAATGATTTTAAGGCAAATGGCGATTTTGTACCTGGTAATCATGTGATGTTTAGCCAGCTTGATACTGCCTATTTAAAATGGACCAGCACCCTTTTAATCAGGGTACGGGAAACGGCTAACGCTACCTTCGAAAGCAAACTCTATAAATTTATGGCTACAACCATGCGCAGTGCGGTAGATATTCAGCATGTTGATGAAATGCGGGAATCAAGAAACCGCGAAACCATTATTCCGATGTTACTGTTCATTATTGTGGCAAGTTTTCTGATTATCAATGTTGCGCTTGGCCTTTTCGGGGTTTTATGGTACAACATTAATCAGCGTAAAGGCGAAATCGGGTTGCGCCGGGCTATTGGTGCAAGCAGGGCATCCGTTGCTACTCAAATGGTTTTGGAGTCCGTATTTCTGACGACAATATCTCTTTTGACAGGCTGCTTTTTTGCTGTTCAGTTTCCGCTATTAAATGTTTTTGATGTTGCGGCGAGTGTTTACCTCACCTCCATGCTGATTTCTGTATTATTTATTTATGCATTGGTATTCGCCTGTTCGCTGTATCCCGGCAAACAGGCTGCGGCAATTCACCCTGCCACTGCACTTCATGAAGATTAAATAATTTAACTTTGTATATGATTTTAGTTATTGATGATGACATCGCTGTAAGAACCTCCATCTCGCTTCTTTTAAAAGGAGCTGGTAAAGAGGTTCTTTTAGCAGATAATGCGGTAGAGGCTTTCGAAGTGGTGAAAACCAAACAGCCTGACCTTATTATTTTAGATTTAAATTTTTCCATTGATACATCAGGCAAAGAGGGCATGAGCCTGCTTAAAAAAATCAGGGCTGTTGATATGAAAGTGCCCATTGTTTTAATTACCGGATGGGCAAGTATTGAACTTGCTGTGGAAGGAATGAAACTTGGTGCAAATGATTTTATCAATAAACCCTGGAGCAACGATTATCTATTGCAAACCATAGAAACCTTATTACAGTTAAATGGTAAGTCGGCCGTTTCACAAAGTAGGAAATCGTTGACAAAGCAATACAATTTCTCGCAAATCATTGGCGAGGACGCTGGTTTGATCCGTATTTTAGAAACCGTGGGAAGAGTTGCATCGACAAATGCTTCGGTATTAATTACCGGGGAAAGTGGTACCGGTAAAGAGCTAATTGCCGAAGCCATTCATGAAAATAGTTCCCGTGCTGCCAGGCCATTCATTAAAGTAAACCTTGGCGGAATATCTTCTTCGTTATTCGAAAGTGAAATGTTTGGCCATGTTCGCGGAGCTTTTACCGATGCCCGTTTCGATCGGACAGGACGTTTTGAAATGGCAAATAAAGGCACCATCTTTTTAGATGAAATTGGTGATTTGGAAGCATCCAGTCAGGTGAAGCTTTTACGTGTTCTGCAAGACAGAACTTACGAGGTTTTAGGCAGCAGCCGTACAAAAACTGTCGATATCCGTGTGGTATGTGCGACAAATAAAAACCTGAATGAAATGGTATCCTCAGGTTTGTTCAGGGAGGACCTATTATATCGAATTAACCTGATCAGCATTCATTTACCTGCCCTTAGAGAACGCCCGACTGATATTCCGCTCCTGGTAAAATTCTTTATCGACAATATGAAAGAACTCTATGGTCGACCTGATCTTCAAGTATCTCCGGCGGCCATGCGATGGTTGCAGCAGCTGCCTTTGCCGGGAAATATCCGCCAGTTAAAAAACCTGGTAGAGCGCACTGTTTTAATCAGCAGTAAAGATGAATTGGGTATTGATGATTTTCAATCACAACTCAATTTATCACCATTAAAAAATGATCAGGTAAGGCTGCCGGGTGTTGGCACTATGACTTTAGACCAAATGGAGGCTGAAATGGTTAAACAAGCGATGAACTTTCATAAAAACAGAATTACAAAAGCTGCAGCTGCTCTGGGGATTACCAGAAATGCACTATACCGCCGTTTAGAAAAACATCAAATTCCTTTTAATGAAACTGAAGACTAAGTACATTCTTTTCATCACTATTCTTCACCTGATTTGTCTGGTGTTGAGTTATTTTATTTTTCAAAAAGAGAAGCTGGTTTTTATGCTTACAGAGGTGGCAATTCTCCTTTCTATTGCTATTGCGATCAATTTGTACAAGCAGTTAATTAGTCCGCTTACTTATTTAAAACAAGGTATTTCTGCCATAAAGGATAAAGATTTTAACGTTAAATTTTTAGCAACCGGCAAAAAGGATGTTGACGAACTGGTTGATGTTTATAACAGAATGATTGATGAATTGAGGGCTGAAAGAACCAGGCAGGAAGAGCAGCATTTTTTTCTTGAAAAGCTCATTCAAACTTCTCCAACAGGAATTATTACGCTCGATTTTGATCAGCAGATCAAGCAAATTAATCCGAAAGCGCTGGAAATTTTAGAGGTCAATCCTGATTTGCTGGAAACACACATCCATGATATGAAAACCGGAACATCAAAAATGATTCGTGTTGATGGTTTGCAAAGTTATAAAGTTCAAAAATCTAAGTTTATTGATAGAGGTTTCGAACGGATCTTTATCATGCTGGAGGAAGTCACGGCCGAGATTTTTGCCGCCGAAAAAGGCGTTTATCATAAGGTGATCAGAATGATGGCCCATGAGGTTAATAATACGATTGGTCCGGTAAATTCGATTATTACTACCGCGTTAGCCCAACAAAGCTTATGGATGAATGATGAAGAATTGATGCTCAAAAATGCAATGAAGGTAGCGTTAGACAGAAACCAGAACTTAAATGTTTTCATGCGCAATTTTGCCGATTTGGTGAAGTTGCCAAAAGCCAACTGCAAATCCATAGATCTGGTTGAGCTACTCATATCCATTACCGAATTAATGCATTTCGCCGTAAATGAAAAAAATATAAGCTTTGAATTTCCAGTTCAGGATAAACCGTTCTTCATCGAATCAGATGTAGAGCAAATGGAACAGGCTTTACTTAATATTGTAAAAAATGCAGTTGAGGCTATTGGCAGCCATGGTGTAATTAAAATTGATCTTGATTATGAAAATTATGGTCTCACCATTACCAATTCAGGAGACGGAATCTCTGTCGAAAACGAAAAAAAACTGTTCAGCCCTTTTTTTTCAACCAAAAAAGATGGGCAGGGCATCGGTCTTACCCTTGTGAGAGAAATTCTATTGAATCACCATTTTGGTTTCCGGTTAAAAACCTATGGTGTGGATGATACGAGGTTTGAAATTAAGTTTAGGAATTAAATAGGGGTGAGCGTAAAAAAACAAGCAAATGTGTAAAGCAGGGTTTAAATTTTCATCTAAATAGCTGGCAGCCAGATTTTAAATGTAAAATACTGTAGCGTTTCTTAATATAAATACGTTCATTCATTTATTAGGCTATAACTAACATTTCTCATCTTTAATTCAATTTTCGCTTTATGAATCTTTGCAGAACTTATACCGCGTTCACATTCGCACTAAGAAAGGTTTTTATATTATTTGTTGTCATCGGCCTGTTAGCTGGTTGTAAAAAGAATGACCCTACAGTAAAAGATGGTCCATTAGCCGGTGGATATTCCATTTCGGTTAATAATGGCAATGTCCTTGTCAGTGGCTTTAGGTCAGAAAATGGCATGTTCAGTACGAAATATTGGGTCAATGGCGAAAGTGTCGATCAGTCCAGATTTACTGAACTTGTGGACAATCTACAGGCTTACCGGCAAGCTGTGGATGAAAGATACAGAACCGGTTATGTGTACAAAGACAGAAATGGAGAAATTCAGCTCTACCGCTTCGAACAGGGTAATGGGGGCGAAGAAGGGCATTTACTCTATTATAAAAACAATTCCATGGTACGAATGGGGAACGACAGCGTTGGCGTGATGACATCCGTTACTTTCTATAATGACAAGCCTTATTTTGCCGGATCTTTGGGAAAGAAGTCACCCGGAATAACTGGTGGCCTGTCTTATTCTCCCAACAAGGCTTTTATATGGGATGGGGATTCGCCTCTGACCGAATTGCTGCTTCCGGCGCAAAGTACTCTTTTCTGGGGTGTCAGCACAGTCTATCTCAATAGTCCAAATGAGTTTTACGTTGGAGGTCTTTGCGGTGTTCCTATGTATTGGAAAAACACTGATCCAGTTGTACTAGATAAACGTTTTGGAGAAGTCTGGCAAATCACTAAATCAGGTTCGGATATTTATGCAGTGGGATTAATTAATAAACACAATTCTAATAGCACCGGGCATACGGCATGTTTTTGGAAAAACGGAACGCTTTACGAACTTGAAGACAATGCCCAGGCTTATGGAATATTTCTAGATGGGAATGATATTTATGTGACGGGTTCAGTCGGAGACGTACCAGCCAGATACCAGGCATGCTATTGGAAAAATGGGGTAAAGGTTAACCTGCCTATGTAAAGTAAAGGTGGCAAGGAGGCATTATTCCTCAAAAAAAACTCTTGCAGAATATTCTGGATAGTGTTTCGAAGACCAATAATCTGATGGGTAGCATAGATCAGAAAGTAGGGGACTTTTATACAGCGGTCATGAAATGACACATACCTTTGATGACCAGGGTGCACAGTACGATAAAGATGAAAACATAAAGAACTGGTGGATTAAAGAAGACTAGCAGAAATTCAGACAAAGAACACAACAGTTGTCTAATTTATACAGCATATTTACTGTGCTGGATACTGTTCACATCAAGGCAGTATTGGCATTGAGCGAAAATACTGCCGATAATGGGGGAGTAGCTATCGCATATGATGCGTTTAAATTAACACAACAGGAAAAGATTCGGTTAAGATTGATGGATTTACACCAGATAAACACTTCTTTTGTCGATTGCCCGGATATGGAGGGTGAAGACCAGAGATGCATTTCTGAGGACTTATGTGAATACTAATCCGCATTCGCCCGCAATGTGGCGGGTAAATGGACCGCTGATGAATTTCGCTCCATTCTATAAGGCTTTTAACATTCAGCCCGGGGATAAAAATTACAAGTCTAAAGATGAACGGTTGAGGATATTGTAGGTGATTTGTCAGCTGTTTTTAGTAGGTAAGCTATAGTAAGCCATGTTTCGACGGTGTCAAAACATGGCTTGCAATGCGCCAAATTTGTGAATGATTCTACGCATCAAAGATTTGCAAATGGTTATTTAGCGTATATACCTTTTAAAAAATCTTTCAATTTAACGGGCTCTCTTCCTAACAGTTGTACAATGTCGCTCCGTTTCGTGTCAAACTCCCCATTCGCAATTGCCCCTCCAAACCTGGCGATATATTCAGCATCATCTTCTGTGATACCCGCATTCATAAGTCGCGCTACATATTCGCTTATTTGTGGTTGCCGATACTCTATTGGTTTTTCTTTAATTTCAGCTATCAGTTCAGCAATTTCCGAGAATGAAAATGCGGTATCAGCTGCGATTGTATATTCTTTATTTCATGTCCCGGAGTAGTAGCTACCACTGCTGTTGCTTCTGCCATTTCAGCTATTGGCAAAAAAGGTGTCTTACCGTCCCCGGCTGTAAATGAAACACCGTCTTCTTCTTCATTTTTGCCTACGAGAACCGGAATCATATCAGCATAAAGTGTGTTGTTCATGATTGTATAGGCAATCCCTATCTGCTTTAAGTAGCTGACCGTTTGCAAATGATATTTAACATCGTTTACCATTATACTCTGGTCTGAGTCTTTTTTATCAAAGCCAGTGTCGATGATATGACTAACGCCGCATTCTTTTGCTGCATCAATCGCATTTTTATGCTGGTCAAACCTTTGTTCATATCTGAGGAAGAAGAAACAAGTACCAACGTATTTATGCCCTGGAACACACTGGTCAAAGAGGTGATATCGTCGTAGTCACCTATCTATCTTTGTGTGGTGTCCGTCTGAGATAAACGCGGCTGCTTTGTTTTCGTTTCTTACTAACACAGTGATGTCGCTGGCGGCTATGCCTCTGCTCAATATGGATTCGACGTGAGCCTTACCTAAATTGCCTGTTGCACCTGTTACTAAAATCATAGCTTTTGTCTTAAGAATTATGTATTTATTTCGTTAGGGCAAAGAAGCAAATTTGATTTCTGAATGTTACCTTTATCGCTTATTCTTCAAACAAATAGTAGTATCCTAAATGTGACTAATGGAAAATAACTTCAACCTTGCTGATTGTCCTGCCATGGAAACAATTGCTTTGATAGGGGGCGTTGGAAGTTGAGAATCTTAAAAGTAATCTGCCAGCAACCAAGACGTTTAGGGGAAATTCATGT
>Ga0247814_10001797_pt1 | contig 12282 bp, 7 predicted proteins | sample UWRJL179409R1_FD_179947 | JGI IMG/M metagenome (GOLD analysis project Ga0247814, IMG submission 179947) | Plant litter microbial communities from Arlington Agricultural Research Station in Wisconsin, United States - UWRJ-L179-409R-1 | ecosystem: Environmental > Terrestrial > Plant litter >...
ACCGGATGGGTGTATGGGACGAGTTGACCGGGCAGGCGGATGCCGTGGCTGTTTTCAGCGCCGCGGCCGACGCCAACACTGACGACTCGTCGATGACGCACTCCTGGTTGGTCACCGGTCCGCCCGGCAGCGGGCGCTCCAATATCGCCTATGCGTTTGCGACCGCGCTGCTCAGCACCGGGGAGAATGACGACGCGACCGCACGGCAGGTCGCGGCCCGTACCCATCCCGACCTCGGGGTGCTCAGTACCGAACGCGTCATCATCAGCATCGACGAGGTGCGGAAGCTCGTGTCGACGTCCCAGTTCTCCCCGTCGGTCGGTCGCTACCGCGTGATGATCATCGAAGACGCGGACCGTATGGTCGAGCGCACCTCCAACGTGCTGCTCAAGGCGCTCGAAGAACCACCGCCCCGCACCGTCTGGATCCTCTGCGCTCCCAGCGAGGCCGACCTCATTCCCACCATCCGTTCCCGCGTACGCAGCGTTCGTCTGCGTGTGCCCGCCGTCGACGAAGTCGCAGCCCTCATCTCCCGCCGCGACAATGTGGACCTGCCTACCGCGACCCGCGCCGCGCGCGAAGCGCAGAGCCACATCGGAATGGCGCACCGTCTCGCCACCAACGTCGAGGCCCGCACCCGCCGCGACGAAACACTGAAGATCGCCCTGAGCATCCGGTCCGTGTCCGACGCCGTGCGTGCTGCGGGGAAACTCCTCGAGCTCGCCGGCGATGACGCCAAGGCCATCACCCTCGAGAAGGATGCCGAAGAGCGCGCGAGCGCCATGCGGTCCCTCGGGGTGGAGCCGGGCGGCACGATTCCGCCGGCCCTGCGCGCCCAGCTCAAAAACCTCGACGAAGACCAGAAGCGCCGTGCCACCCGGAGTCTGCGTGACGGACTCGACCGGATTATGGTCGATCTCCTCTCGCTCTACCGCGACATCTTGCTGATGCAGCTCGGCGCCTCCGTTGAACTCATTAATCTGAGCATCCATTCCGATCTGCTGAGCGCGAGCGAACGCTCCAGCGCCGCCCAGACCCTCGCGACCATGGACGCCATTGCGACGGCCCGTCGCCGTATCGAATCCAACGTGAGCCCCGCCCTTGCCCTCGAAGCCATGCTGATCTCGGCAGCCGGCACCTGACCTCCAACGAAAGTTCTCGATGACAATCGGCTCGACCTCCCGCGCACCCCGCGAGTCCACTCGCCGTTCCACTCGCCGTTCTGCCCGCCGCGTCGCAACCGCAGTGGCTGCCGGCCTCGTGATGGTGCTGCTCAGCGGATGCACCTCGTGGTTCAACCCGCCCGTCACCGCGTCGACGCCGACGGGGGAGTCGGTCTCCGCCGAACTCGAGCCCTACTACGGACAGATTCTCGACTGGTCCTCCTGCGGCGACGACCTGCAGTGCGCCACCGCAACGGCCCCGCTCGACTGGGATGCCCCGGCCGGCGACAGCATCGACCTCGCCCTCGTGCGCCAGCAGGCCACTTCGGGCACGGCTCTCGGCTCGCTCCTGGTGAACCCCGGCGGACCCGGCGGCTCCGGCTACAACCTCATCCACGACAGCGTTGACTTCGCCACGAGCGAGACGCTGCAGGAGAGCTTCGACATCGTGGGCTTCGACCCCCGCGGCGTCAACCTCTCGACCCCGGTCGACTGCTACGACGACCCGTCCGAGCTCGACAGTTACATTTTCGACATCATCCCGGGGGAGCGGGGGTCGGATGCCTGGTTGGCAGAATCCGAACAGCTGTCAGCACAGTTCGGTGCAGCATGCCTCGAGCACACGGGCGAGCTACTCGGCAATGTCGACACCATTAGCGCTGCCCGCGACCTGGACCTGCTGCGCGCCGTCCTCGGCGACGAGAAACTGAACTACCTCGGCTACTCGTATGGCACCGAACTCGGTGGCGTCTACGCCGACCTCTACCCTGAGAAGACCGGTCGCCTTGTCTTCGACGGCGCGGTGGACCCCACGGCATCCAACTTCGACGTCAGCCTCACCCAGGCCAAGGGCTTCGAGAGCGCACTGCGGGCGTTCCTCGCCGATTGCTCGAGCATCGACGGCTGCCCGTTCCGCGGGAGTGTGGACGAGTCCATGGAGACCGTGCGCGCCCTGCTCGACAGCCTTGACGTTTCGCCGTTGCGCAACAGTGACGGACGCGACCTCGGCGCCAACTCGATGTTCACCGCGATTATCCTTCCGCTTTACAGCGCCTCCAACTGGCCGACCCTCTCGAGTGTGTTCGCCAGCGCGATGAGTGGCGACGCGTCGTTCCCCTTCACCGTTGCTGACGCGTACTACGAGCGCAGCGCCGATGGCACCTACGCCGACAACTCGTACGAGGCGTTCGCAACGATCACCTGCCTCGACTACCCGACCGACAACAACATCGACACCATGCGTGCCGAGGCGGCGGCGCTCGACGAGCAGGCGCCCGTGTTCGGCCACCTCATGGCCTGGGGCGGAACCTCCTGCTACGACTGGCCGTTTGAGCCCACCGCAACCCCCGGCGCGATCGCGGCGGAGGGCTCCACCGACATCCTGGTCATCGGCACGACCAACGACCCGGCGACCCCCTACGTCTGGGCGCAGAACGTTGCCGAGCAGCTCGAAAACGGCCACATGGTGACCTACGAGGGCGAGGGCCACACGGCCTACAACAAGTCGAACGCGTGCATCAATGACACGGTCGACGACTACTTCATCAAGGGCACGGTGCCGGAGACCGATCCGCTCTGCTGAGTTGGGCACCTCAAATTGGTGATGAGGCAATAGTCGGATAGGCTCTGTAGCTGTGCCCGGGCTTGCCAGGTCACGCCGCCTTAGCTCAGTCGGTAGAGCATCTCACTCGTAATGAGAAGGTCGTCAGTTCGATTCTGACAGGCGGCTCCACCACATAAAGGGGAGTAGCTGCGAATGCAGCTGCTCCCCTTTTGTGTTGCACCGTATTGTGCACCTGATGGCGCAGGACCACTCCCGGTCAGGTCGTTTCGGTTAGCCACCGAACGGATCGCCGAATGAGTTCCTGGTGTTCCGGGGACTCGAACGATTCCGCGGTATGCCCGAGCCCGTCATACACAATCCGCCAGCTGTCCATCGGGTGCAGCCAGACCAGAGGGTGGTCGCGGCCGCTATGGTGATGGGACGCGAGCACGTCCACAGTGCCATCGACTTCAAGATCGGTATACCGCTCGTCCTGCAGGGTGAAGTTGTGCAACCCAGCGGTGAGCGGGTGGGGTATGACCTGAATGTGCGCGTCGCCGAAGTCGGGATGCATGGACTGGCCCCGGATCCACCGTCCGCCTACCGCGGTCGCCCAGAGCGGCAGGTTGATCAGACTGGTGATGCTCACGTGCATCACCAAGATCGGCACATTCTCCTGCTGGAGGCGTCGCAACCCCGCAGCGCATCCGGTATCGAGCGGGGTCTCCTCACCGTCCCGCGGCAGCCCAAAGTTGGCCACTACAAGATCGGGGAGCTGATCGGCGTCGGCAATGTGCAGCAGCGCGGCTTCTGGGTCGTCGTTGATCTCCACCGTCCAGCCGTCAGCCTCGAGGAGCGCTGCGAGCCGTGGGCTGGTGTGATCGAATGGATGCCAGGGATCGTTGTAGCGGCCCCCGCCCGACAGAACGAGAGCTGTCCGCGGAGCATCCGGCGATAGAGCAGCACTCACCATGCGTACGCCTCCGAAGCCTGGCCGCCCGGACCCGGCCAGATGCGGTCGAGATCGGCGAGCTGTTCTGCGTCGAGCTTGACATCACAGGAGGCACAAGCGCCAGTCAACTGAGCGACGGTACGACGCCGCACAACCGACACCGGATGGGTGCGGCACGTGGCCTGACGTTGGGCAATACTGCCGTACGTGGAACGAGCGGCGCGCGCACGTTACGCCGCGGTGTGCGCGTTCTGGCGGACTTTGCGTCAAGGATGATCGGAGAATTGTCCAGGTCAACCGCGAAATTGTCTATGTTCTCGGTGCTGCCGGGGTTTGTACAGTGACACAGGCGTCCAGCTCAACTGGTGGCTGAACACATCCAAGGTGGACCTTCCCATGATTCATTCCCTTCACGCGGTCGGCGCATCAATCGCCAACGCCGAGATCGCAACACGTGCCCGGATGGGTGAGCCGCCGACTCGGGATGGCGCGATCGCACTCACCGACCGGTACGTCACCCGCGCCGGGTCTCCTTGGTTTCCGGTGATGGGCGAGTACCACTTCAGCCGCGACTCCGCCGACGGTTGGGAAACCGAACTTCTGAAGATGAAGGCCGGCGGCGTGACCGTGATCGCCACCTACGTCATCTGGATTGTGCATGAGGAACGCCGGGGAGAGCTGCGCTGGGACGGCGACCGCGACATCCGGCGGTTCCTCGCTCTCGCCCATCGGCACGGCCTCGCCGTGATGTTGCGGATTGGGCCGTGGGCACACGGGGAGACCCGCAACGGCGGATTCCCGGACTGGGTACAGTCCTCGGGTATCGAGTTGCGAACAAACGCTCCCGAATATCAGGCGCTCGTCACCGACTGGTACAGCGCCATCGCCGAGCAGACCCACGAGTTTTATCGCACGGACGAGTCACCTGATGGCCCGATCGTGGGGGTGCAGGTCGACAATGAGCTCTACCACCAGCCCGATCACCTGGCCTGGCTTCGCACCGCGGCAGAGGCCGCAGGCATTGTGGCACCGCTGTGGACGGCGACCGGATGGGGCGGGGCTTTTCTGCCTCCCGACGTGATGCCGATCTACGCGGGCTACTCGGACGCATTTTGGGAAGAGTCTGACATCCTCTGGCCCAGCTTCGCCCACACCCATTTTGAGTTCTCCGGTGTGCGCGACGACCTCACCGTGGGTGCCGACGTGCGTACCTCGGAGCTCGTCGAAAAGGAACAGGACGACCGTTACCCCTGGGTCACCTGCGAGCTGGGCGGCGGTATGGCCGTTGCGTACCATCGCCGACCAATCGTGGAACCGGCAGATGTCGCCGCGCTCGCGCTGGTGAAGCTGGGCAGCGGGTCGGCCTGGCAGGGCTACTACCTCTACCACGGAGGCACCCATGTGATCGGGGAAGACACCACAATGCAGGAGTCCCACGCGACGGACTACCCGAACGATATGCCCCGACGCGACTATGACTTCTACGCTCCGATCGGAGCTCACGGACAGCTGCGCGAGCACTATCACCTGCTGCGCCAGCAGCACCTCTTTCTCCACCAGTACGGCAGTGCGCTGCTCGAGTCGGCGTCTGTCATTGCTCCGCTCGAGGAGGGCTCTCCCCGCTGGGCGTTCCGTGGCGACACCGCCGGCGGCCACATATTTGTGAACAACCACCAGCCGGCGGCCGACCCGTTGCCCGACCTTCTCGGCATCCAGTTCCGCGTCGAGTTAGAGGGCGACTCCGTCGCTCTGCCGAGCTCCCCATTCACCCTGCCGTCGGGAACATTCTTTACCTGGCCAGTTCGGCGTGCGTTCGGTTCGCTCTCCTCGGTCAGCGCGACCGTGCAGCCCGTCACCGAGCTGGCGGCTGTACCGGGATCCGGTGCGGGACCGGTTGTTGTTTTCGCCGCCATCCCGGGGGTGCCCGTCGAGTTTGTGTTTGACGGCGTTGAACCGGGAGACATCTGCGGCGGTCGTGTGGTGACGTCGGAGAACGGGCGGACCGTACTGGCTGTCGATACCGCACCCGGTCTGGACTGTGTTGTGACCATCGGCGACACCACTCTCGTTGTTCTGGACGCGCAGACGGCACGCCGTGTGTGGCAGGGCACTGTCGGCGGAGTCGAGACGCTCGCGGTCTGGGACGAGGGCCTCGTGTTCGACCAGGGCGCGTTGCGTTTGTTGACCACACTGCCCGAGCAGGTACTCCACATCTACCCGTCCCTCGCGGCTACCGGCTCCCTCGACCTCGCCGGTGAGCAGCTGTCGTCCGTCTTCACGAGCTACACCGTCACCGGCCCCGCTGTGGTGTCTGAGACGGTGACGGTGACAACTGTGTCCGACGCGGCCGGTGTTGTTCCTTTGCGAACGGGCGGCCCTGCGGGACGGCTGTCGGCCCCTCTCGACGGCGACTTCGCACGGGCAGGTCGCATCGAGATCGCTGTGCCCGCGTCAGCGTTCGACGACGGCGACGACGTTGTGCTGTCGCTGGACTGGACGGGTGACGTTGGGCAGATCGAGATCGACGGCAACACCGTCTCTGACCAGTTCTGGTACGGCCGCGAATGGGATGTGCCCGTGACTGAACAGAGCACGAGCACCCCCGTGATTCTCCGCGCGTTCCCGTTCGACCCGGCATCGGCGCTTTTTGTTGATCCTCGCGTGCGACCGCAGATCGAGGCACCTCTGCTCGCCGTCCATAACGCCCGGCTGATCCGCACCCGAAGCGTCACGGTCACGCCGTGATGCCACGCTCCCGACCTTCTCTGCTCCGTCTACCGACCATCGGACAATCCCAATGACTTTCGACACCAGACCCTCGCCGCCTGACCTCGACGGCTCCGACGAATCAACCGAGCCGCACGCCCTCGGACTTCCGCTTGTACTGCCCGAAGTTCCCGTGCACCTGCGCGCACAGCGTGATGCCGGCGGTGCCGTTGCCTGGTCCGAGCCGATTGTTATCGACACCTACGCTCCGGCCGAGCCCTCGACCTACCCGATGTATCTTGACCAGCGGGTCTACCAGGGCTCGAGTGGGCGGGTGTACCCGTTGCCGTTCTACGAGCGAATCGCCTCCGAACCGACGCCGCATACCTGGCAGGCGATCCATCTCGAGAACGAGTTCATCCGGTTGGTGATCCTTCCGGAGCTCGGCGGGCGCATCCACATCGGTTACGACAAAACCACCGGGTACGACTTCTTCTACCGCAACAACGTGCTGAAACCCGCGCTGGTTGGCCTCACCGGTCCCTGGATCAGCGGGGGAGTCGAGTTCAACTGGCCCCAGCACCATCGTCCCGCGACGTTCCTTCCGGTGGAGACTTCGATCGAGTACTCCGACGATGGCAGTGTTGTGGTCTGGTGCAGCGACCACGACCCGTTTGCGCGTATGCAGGGCACCCACGGGGTGCGGATCCACCCCAACCGCTCCGTGGTGCAGGTCGACGTGCGCCTGCACAACCGCACAAGCGACCGCCAGACCTTTTTGTGGTGGGCGAATGTCGCCGTGCGTGTACACAACGACTACCAGTCTTTTTTCCCCGAAGACGTGCGTTACGTCGCCGACCACGCACGCCGGTCGATCACCACCTTCCCCGCGGCCGATCGACCCTACTGCGGGGTCGATTACGCCGCCCGTGCCGCTGAGGTACCTGGAGCAGACCGGATCGACTGGTACCGGAACATCCCGGTTCCCACGTCGTACATGATTGTTGACACCGAGGACGACTTCTTCGGCGGGTACGACCACGCCGCCGCTGCGGGTTTTGTGCACTGGGCCGACCGCAGGATCGCCCCCGGCAAAAAGCAGTGGACCTGGGGTGATGCCGCGTTCGGCCACGCCTGGGATTCTCACCTGACCGACAACGATGGCCCCTACGTCGAATTGATGGCGGGTGTCTACACGGACAACCAACCCGACTTCTCGTGGATCGCACCGGGTGAGACCAAGCGGTTCAGCCAGTTCTGGTACCCGATCCCGGGCATCGGGGTTGCGCATCAGGCCACACCGGAGGCCGCGGTGCACGTGGACCGCGACAGCGACCTGGTGTCCGCGAGCTTTGCCGTCACGTCGCCACGCGCCGCCGCCACCGCAGTCTTCCGCGATGGCCAGGGTGTGGTGATTGCTGAGGAGAACGCCGACCTCGTTCCCGGGCAGCAGTGGACTGTCTCGTCGGGGGTGTCGTGGTCGGATGGCATGACCGTCGAGCTGCTCGACTCCGACGGAGCGCCGCTTGTGGTCTGGAATTACACAGTTGGCTCGGACGAGGAGCCGTGGACGGCCACCGAGCCCGCTGACCCCGCGGACATCGCGAGCAACGACGAGCTGTTCCTGACCGGTTTGCACCTGCAGCAGTTCCGTCACCCGACGCGGTCGGCGCACAGCTACTGGGACGAAGCACTCCGGCGCGATCCGCTCGACCTTCGAGTGCGGCTTGCCCTCGCCGACACCGCCTACCGTTCGGGTGATTACGTCACCGCCCGGGAGCACATCGATCGGGCGCTTGAGCGTGCCACACGGCGCAATGCCAATCCTCGGGATGCCGAGGTGTACTACCTGCGCGGGCTGATCGAGTCTCGCCTGGGTAACGTCGCCGAAGCCGAGGCGGCGTGGGCGAAAGCCTTCTGGGATGCCGGATATGTTGCGTCGGCCGGGCTGGAACTTGCCCGGCAGTCGGCGCGCGCCGGACGTGGTGACCAAGCATTGCGTGAGCTCGCCGAGCTCAACGCCGTGGCCGCGAACGACCGCCGACGGTATGCGCTCGAAGTTGTCCTCCTTCGACAGGCGGGGCGCGGGGTCGAGGCCCAGACCGTGCTCGATCGTGCCCTCGGCGAAGATCCCCTGAACGCAACCCTGAGGTACCTCTCCGACGGGACTCTTCCGGTCGACAGCCGTAGCCGCAAGGATGTGGGTGTTGAACTGGCCCAGGCCGGCGAGATCGATTCAGCGCTGGCGGTGCTGGAGCAGGCTGCCGAGGCGGAGCCCACTGGCGCGGGCAACGCAGCGCCGGTGGCCCATTACATCCGGGCCCAGCTGCTCGACGCCGCGTCGCGCCACCACGAGGCAGACGCTGCTCGTGCCCTCGCGCGATCGTCCGACCTGCGGTGGGCGTTCCCTGCTGGCCTGGATGACCACGATGCACTGGTCGCAGCGATCGAGGCCTCCCAGGACGACACGGTTGCCGCCGGCCTGCTCGGGATGCTCCTGTACGACGCGGGTCGACGCACCGAGGCGCTCGCGCTGTGGGTGCACGCGATCGAGTGCGGAAGCACCGATCCGATCATCTACCGCAACGCGGGACTGGCTTCCTACAACGTGGCCCATAACGACGAGGCGGCAGTGCGCTTCTACGAGGGAGCCCTGGCGTTGGACCGTACTAACGCGCGGCTCGTTTTCGAACGAGACCAGCTCGCGCAGCGTCTCGGTGAAACAGCCGAGGCACGGCTTGGTCGACTGGAATCGCAGCTGGCAGCTGTTCTCGTCCGCGACGACCTTGTGGTCGAGTACGCAAACCTCCTGGTGGCGTCGGGTCGTGCCCAGGAGGCGCTCGAGCTGCTGAACAACCGAACCTTTCAGCCCTGGGAGGGCGGGGAGGGCCGCGTGCTCGGAGCGTGGGACCGCGCCCGCGCTGCGCTCGGACTTCCGCTCGGTGATCCGCCCCGGTCCCTCGGTGAGGCGCGCACCTCGTTTGTGCCGCCGGTCGCCCGTCACGACACCGGCAAAACCGACTACTTCGCGACCAGCCTGCCGGAGCTTTTGCTGTTCTCGCGGGAGTGACGGTGGTGGATGCCCCGGGCGCAACTGTGCCGGGGCATCCACTATCCCGTCGCGTCGACTAGGCCGAAGCGTCGTCGCGGGACAGCGACCGGAACGTTGTGGGGCTGACGCCATTCACGGCGCGGAACTGTCGCGAGAAGTAGAACGCGTCGAGGTATCCGACGGCCTCCCCGATGTCGGCGATGGACGCGTCAGTGGTGATCAGGAGCTCTCGGGCTCTCGCACTGCGAAGGCGTTTGACGTACTCGATGACCGATAGGCCAACGGTCTGTTTGAACACGGCCGAGAAGTGCGAGGTGCTGAGGCCCGCGAGCCGCGCGAGGTCGGTTACGGAGATGCTCGCTTCGAGGTGAGTACGAAGATACTGCTGCACACTGTGCATCCGGTCGTCGGTGTGGGCGACTCCGCGCACCCGGTCGGACGCCAGTTGGGCGAACAAACGCCATGCCGCTCCCGATGCCAGGTACAGCATGGGAATCGTCTCGTCCTGCTCCATCGCGGTGACGGCCTCGTCGATGGCGGCGATCGCAGAAAACGTATCGCGCAACGGCACAACGGGATCGCCGTTGAGTACAATCTGCCCCACCAAATCGTCCATGTCTGACCCCACTGCGTGGAGCCACCAGATGGACCACGGATCCTCGGCGTCTGCACGGTACCGGTGGGCAACTCCGGCAGGGATGACCACAGCGCTGCCTGCGTCAATCTGCCGCGCGGGCTGGTCGTCGAGTTCGAGCCAACCGACCCCGCTGGCGCACACAATGGCGATATTCTGCTCGGCGCCATGTCGTCGTGACCGACCGTGGGCTGCGGCATGGGGGAAGTACCCCGCGTCTGTGACCAACAGCCGGGAGGTGATGGGTTCGCTGGCGGCCTTCGCCGTCAGGGGTGCGGGTAGAACTCGTAGTCGCTGCCCCGGGAAGCCGTCGCTGACGTACATGTCATCACTATAGAGCGGAGGATCGTCCAGGCGGGGCCGGTCATCTGTCCTGTGCGGGTTGCCGGTTGGCTGTCAGAATCGGGATATGCGCAACGACGTGTCGGCCATTACGCCTCCCTTTTCTCTCCCTGTCGGCGCCAATGAGCAGAGCGAGATCGGATGAGCGTGGCAACGCCAGCATCCGGAACCGCTTTCTCCCTCACCGCAGGTGACTATGTAGCCGAGATTGCGTCGGTCGGCGCCTCGCTGCGCGCCCTTCGTTACCGCGGGCGAGACCTGGTGCTGCCGTTCGACGCCAACGATCGTCGCCCGGCCATGCAGGGCGCGGTGTTGGCGCCGTGGCCGAACCGCCTTGCCGATGGTGTTTATACCTTTGATGGCGTCGAGCATCACCTTCCGCTGACGGAACCAGCGACGCACAACGCCTCCCACGGTCTTGTGGCGTGGCTCGATTTTTCGCCCGTGGAGCAGTCGGAGCACCGCCTTGTGCTCTGCGGACGGATCGAACCCCAGCCCGGCTACCCCTGGCGGATCAGAATCGACGTGACGTTCGAGCTGACCGTCGACGGATTCCGGCAGGTGGTGAGCGCCAGCAATGAGAGCGCGGAGCGAGCACCGGTAGGCCTCGGCGTTCATCCTTACGTTCTCGCGGGCATCAGCGACAACGCCGACGGCAGCGATAACGCCGACGGCAGCGACACCGCCGACGGCAGCGACACCGGGGTGCGTCGTCGGGGAGCGCTCAACGACTGGCATCTCACTGTTCCGGCACACGCGGTGCTGCAGGTGACCGAGGATCGTATGCTGCCCCTGGATGTCGTCGATGTCGCCGAGCACAACGCGGGGGCTCTCGACTTCCGCCAGCGCCGACACATCGGCAGCACAGTGCTCAACCACGCATTCACCGCACTCGATGCAGACGCGGACGGCTGGGCCACGATCACGGTGTCGTCCGCGGAGGGACACGGCGTTGAACTGCGATGGGACGCGCGGGCACCCTGGGTGCAGATCTACAGCTCCGATGCCCAACCAACCGCGACCCGTAGGCAAGGCCTCGCGATCGAGCCGATGACGTGCCCGCCGGATGCCTTCAACTCCGGCACCGACCTCCGCGTTCTTCCCGCGGGTGAAACAACCGAACTGGAGTGGCGCCTGCGCGCGCTGTGACGGGACGACCGCGCTGAAGGGAGGGAGGCCCTGACAGAACCCGTTTCGACAGAGCCTGTTTAGATTCCACTCGACGCTGTTGACTTGATGTCGTGAACATCGAACCGAGCATCCCAACCAGCAAAAACCCGCCCGAGCAGTTCGCCGGCGACGTCTGGCTTGACCCCATCGCTCTTCCCCACGAAGCAGACCAGCGGATGGTTGTCGCCACCGTGCGGTTCGCTCCCGGAGCCCGCACGGCGTGGCACTCCCACGGACGCGGCCAGTACCTTCGTGTTACCAGCGGAATCGGTCGATTCGGCACCCGCGACGGCAACATCATCGAGGTACACCCCGGCCAGACGATTTACACCGCGCCCGGCGAGGAGCACTTCCACTCGGCCCCCGACAACATGTTTATGGAGCACATCGCCATGATCGAGGGCGCCGACAACCCCGCCGAGACCACCACCTGGCTCGAGCACATCACCGAGGACGAGTACCGCGGTGCGACCGGCGCAACCACCGAGGCGACGACCGACGGAGCATCCGAATGAGCGACCAGGCGCAGCCGTCCGCCGCTCGCCAGATGCTCGGCGACTTCGCCCCGAAACTTGTTGATGTCACCGATGACGTGCTTTTTGGCGACATCTGGAAGCGCGAGGAGATGTCACCCCGCGACCGCAGCCTCGTCACCATCACCGCGCTTGTTGTCGGCGGAAACGCCGAGCAATTGCCGTTCCACCTGAACCTGGGCGAAGA
>Ga0247814_10001799_pt1 | contig 12256 bp, 14 predicted proteins | sample UWRJL179409R1_FD_179947 | JGI IMG/M metagenome (GOLD analysis project Ga0247814, IMG submission 179947) | Plant litter microbial communities from Arlington Agricultural Research Station in Wisconsin, United States - UWRJ-L179-409R-1 | ecosystem: Environmental > Terrestrial > Plant litter >...
AGTCAATTATTATGGGACTATTGAAAGGAAAAAACTGGAAAACAAGCTATACCTGGGTGCTTGTTGCAAATATCATCTACATTGTGGTATTTTATTTAATAATGAAATTATACTCTTAAGCCATGCAATTATTTGATTGGATTGTACTTATTATCACCCTGCTATTTATAGTAATTTATGGCGCCTGGAAGACTAAAGGAAGTAAAAATGTTGAAGATTTTATTCTTGGCAGCAATGAAACTCCCTGGCATACGGTAGGACTTTCGGTAATGGCAACACAAGCCAGTGCTATTACTTTCCTCTCTACTCCTGGACAAGCATATCATGACGGAATGGGTTTTGTCCAGTTTTATTTTGGACTACCAATAGCCATGATTGTAATTTGTTTGACTTTTATCCCCATTTATCATAAATACAAAGTTTTTACTGCTTACGAATACCTTGAAAAACGTTTTGATTTAAAAACACGTTCCTTAGCTGCTATTCTTTTTTTATTCCAAAGAGGTCTCGGAACCGGATTAACCATTTACGCTCCAGCTATTATTTTATCGGCATTATTGGGTTGGAACCTAACGTATATGAATATTGTAATTGGGATTTTGGTAATTATTTACACCGTAACGGGAGGAACTAAGGCTGTGAATGTAACCCAAAAACAACAGATGTTTGTGATTATGTCGGGGATGTTCATTACTTTTTTTCTTATCCTTCATTTTTTACCGAATGATATGACTTTTAGTAATGCCCTGCATATTGCTGGTGCCAATGGCAAAATGAATATTGTTGATTTTTCTACCGATCCTGAAGAAAAATATACCATTTGGAGTGGAGTAACGGGTGGTTTTTTTCTGGCTTTGGCTTACTTTGGAACCGACCAATCACAAGTAGGACGTTATTTATCTGGAAAATCCGTTCGTGAAAGTCAGATGGGTTTAATTATGAACGGAATATTAAAAGTTCCGATGCAGTTTTTTATTTTATTGACCGGAGTTATGGTCTTTGTTTTTTTCCAATTCAATCCCGTTCCTCTAAATTTCAATCCAAATAACAAAATTGCGATTGAAAAATCGAAATATAAAAACGAATACCACGACTTAGAAAAAAAGCTGGAAACGCTTTCAGAAGACAAAAAGGTAATCAATTTGTTGTATATCGATCAATTGAATCAGGATTATGATAATCCTATTCTTAGAAAAGAATTGGTTGCCATTTCGACCAAAGAAAAAGATTTAAGAGATCACGCCAAAGAAATTATCTTAAAAGCCGATAATGATAGCGAAACCAACGATAAAGATTATGTTTTCTTTCATTTTATCCTCAATTATTTGCCCAAAGGTTTAATAGGTTTATTGCTTGCGGTAATCATTTCGGCGGCTATGTCCTCAACAGCTTCGGGACTCAATGCCTTAGCTTCCACAACGGCTATTGATATTTATAAACGAAATGTAAAAGAGCAAAAAACAGAAAAACACTATTTGAATGTTACTAAATTTTTCACTTTCTTTTGGGGAATTGTAGCAATACTTTTTGCTTGTGTAGGAACGCTTTTCGAAAACTTAATCCAATTAGTAAACATCATTGGCTCTATATTTTACGGAACGGTTTTGGGCATATTTTTAGTTGGTTTTTATATCAAATTCATTAAAGCAAAAGCTATTTTTTACAGCGCTTTTATTACCCAATTGACCATTTTTGTAATTTATTATTTCTCTATTTTCATCTATCCAAGTGGCGAAGAAAAATTAGGTTATTTGTGGCTGAATTTTATTGGAGCTTTAATGACAATTGTGCTTTCGGCTTTGCTTCAGGCAACAATTTTTAAGAATGAGAAAAATTCAACAGCGTATTTACAGGAATGATTTTTTAAAAATATAAAAACAATTCACATACAAAGCCTCTAAAAATATAGAGGCTTACTTATTTAAGAAACTCTAAACGAACTATTATGAAAGGATTTATTAAAATAATCGATACAAGTGACCAGGAATATTACATCAATATAGACTACATCATACAATTTACAACTAGTTCAGAAAATCAAGTAGGAAATACAATTATTGATATAAAGTACGGAGAAAAAGTCTCTACAATTGAAACAAACTGTACAGTTGAAGAAGTATTACTAATGATAGCTTCTTCAAATAAATAAAATTTAGTTTAGAAGAGTATACATCATTTATATTTTAAGCCTTCTTCAAAAATTTGATACTTGATTGTAGAAGCTGAGAACCATAGAAAATAAAAATCCCATTCGCCGCGGCGAATGGGATTTTTATTTATGATAAAAGAACTTTTGTAAATATTACTTACTCCATTCGTCTATACTTGCTTTGTTCATTTCAACATATTCTTTGTTTCCTGCAGCTTCCGATGCCGAAATAGACCATTTAGCTGTTTCTATTGCGCCTTTTTTATCACCTTCTTTTGCTTGAATTAATGATTTCAATCTCAGGTAATAAAATGGAACATTCTTAGACATTTCAACTGCTTTATCAATGTAAGCTCTGCCTTTTGTAATGTCACTATTGGATTGATAATAATATTGAGCTGCTGTATAATATTCTTCTGGTGTTGGTCCAGCCAATGCTTTTTCGATACTAGCTATAGCCAGTTTCTTTGTAGGTACTTCAAATTTTAAAGACACATAAGAGTTCTCCCAGGAAATATCTAAGGTTGCTGAACTGGTGTCTAAATTATTTATTGCCAATGTAAATGTTTCCACTGGTTTTGTTAACGCTTCTTCTTTTACTGTAGTTTTCAAAGCTACTTTAGATTCGTCAAATTCTTTTGGTGTTCCCCAATTATCCGTTGCAGTATAAAATAATACTTCCCAGCTTTGAATATTTGGAATGGTATAAATGGCATATTTCCCTTTTTTCAAAGTCTTCCCATTAATCACCACATCATCACTAAAAGAGATTATCGAATTATCATTAGCACCTGTTCTCCACAATTGCCCAAAAGGAACTAAATTCCCCAAAACCGATCTTCCTCTGGCTGAAGGACGAGAATATACAATCTCTACATCAGTTAAACCCACTACTTGCTTTACAATAGCTTTCGGACTTATTTCAGGAATTCGCACCTGAGCTTCAACAGCAAAATGTGAAATAATTAGGAATACTACAATATATAATCTTTTCATAATTCGGTATTTTTTAAATTCAAATTTACAATTTCTATGCAACTGCAGCTGTTAATTATTGCATAATTTAGAATCCAAATCCTTAACACTAGCATAATTTAACTCGTCAAAATGATTGACAACAAAATCAGCTATTGATAAATCCTGGTTCTTAGAATGCAAGCTGTTGTAACCAATACACAAAATCCCTGCCGCTTTTGATGCTATAATTCCATTTGTACTATCCTCTATAACAATACAACTTTCTTTTGGTGCTGTTGACAAACTCGCAGCGTGCTCAAAAATAGCAGGATGCGGTTTCGATTTTGGAAAATCTTCTCCACTTACTTTATGAGTAAAATATTGATGCAATTCAAATCGGTTAAAAACGCGTTCAATAGTTACTTTTGATGCCGAAGAAGCTAAAATTAACTGTACTCCGTTTTTGTGCAAGTCCACAATTAAATTTCGAACACCATCCAATAATTCCAAATCTTTTTTGGTATCAAAAGCATCATTAAAAATACTGCGTTTTCTCTGAATTAGATCTTCCACTTCATGTTCTAATTGGAAAATATCTTTTAGCTTTTGAAAAATATTTCGAGTCGAATTTCCCGTAAAAGAAGTGTACAATTCCTCGCTCACTTCAATATTTAATTCTTCAAATTGTTTGTAATACGCATAGCGATGTACTGGTTCTGTATCCACAATTACACCGTCCATGTCAAAAATTACTGTTTGTATCATTTTTTTAGATTTTTAGTTCTTAGTACCTAGTACTTAGCAAAATGTTTAAAGTTTAATATCTCAGGACTAACCACTAAGGACTAGTTACTCTTTTTTAAGCAGATGACGAATCACTGTTTCTGCAGCATGCAATCCGAATAAACCTGGCATATAACTATTGGTTCCGTAAAAAGATTTTTTGAAGTTAGAACCGTCTGTTCTTTTTACACTTCCTTCATCTGGTTTTTCGATAGAAAACACTGCTTTCACTCCACGGCTAACACCCATTTTTTTAAGACGTTTACGGACAACTTTCGCTAACGGACAAACATCAGTTTTACTAATATCTTTTACAACCACTTTACTGGCTATCATTTTTCCACCAGCGCCCATATTTGAAATAATTTTCACCTTTTTTTTCTTCGCACCTACAATCAGGTTCAATTTTGGAGTAATGCTATCAATACAGTCTAAAACGTAATCAAATTGTGGATCTACAATTTCGAAAGCACGCTCTGGAGAAAGAAATTCCTGTACACGAATCAGTTCCAATTCAGGATTAATATCCATTAATCGATCACCAACAATTGTAATTTTTGGCTGACCAACAGTAGAATGCAAAGCAGGTAATTGTCGGTTAATATTGGTAATATCCACTACATCACCATCCACAATAGTCATTTTTCCCACTCCGGCTCGGGCTAAAAATTCGGCAGCAAACGAGCCCACACCACCTAATCCTACCACAAGTACATGTGCATTTTGTAATTTTTCTAATCCTTCTTTTCTAAATAATAATTCAGCTCTTTCGGTCCATTCAGCCATAATTAAATTGTATTCGTTTATTTGGTAATTATTTATTTATAAAAACGGTATTGAAATTATTCGAAATAATTTGCTGCAATTCCGTCACAGTTATTTTTTTATATTTTGCTGCCAAGGCATATATTTCTTCGATAGTATAATCTGAAGTATCCGTTTCTAAGAAAAATTGATTTTCGGGAACACCGTTAAAAAGCTGTTCTAATTCTGGATTTTGCAATAGATATCTCCCAAATGACAGATAAAATCCGTTATCTAAAAGTTGTTTTGCCAATTGTTCTTTTTTTGAAAAACCATGAATTAAGATTGGAGTTGTAATCTTTAATTTATTCTTTAATTCCACTAATTCCTGAAAAGCATGTACGCAATGGATTACTACTGGCTTTTGATGTTTTTCGGCTAACAACAATTGTTTTTCTAAAACTTCTAATTGAATTTCAAAAGCCGTTTCGCTGCGTTTGTCCAAGCCACATTCGCCAATAGCCAAACATTCCTGCAATGACACCTTTTCTTCTAAAATTTTAAAATCACTTTCTAATCTATCCTCATTGATAAATAATGGATGAATTCCTATCGAATAATTAGGTATAGCTGCATCAAATTCTTGTGGATATTGATTAACCAATTCTAATATATCTCCCTGAGAGGTGTAAACGTGGGTATGTAAATTAAAGTACTGCATTAATTATGAAATTTCTTTACACCAGCACGAATAGCTACTTTTAAATCGTTTTCCAAAGGTACTTTTGGACAAGAATAACGATAATTATAAGCACAATACGGATTGTATGAAGTATTAAAATCAATCGTAATCGTATTTCCTTTTGGAATTTTTAAATCAATGTATTTCCCACCGATATAACTTTCTTTTCCAGATGTTTCATCAAAAAAAGGCAGAAACAAATCATCTTTATATTGTGGATTTCTGGCCGAAACCACATCCTGATAAAGATTTAGTTTGCATTTTTTTCCGTTGATTTCAAAATGGGCTTCTCCATATTTTATGAAAATAGGCGTTCTGTCTGTGGAAGTTTTCATTTGGAATGGCTTCTCTTTTGGAGTTCTAACAAAACGGGCGTTGACAAAGTACTTTTCGCTTACAGGATAAAAATTTAAGCCTTTAAACGCAGCTAAATCCTGAGCTTCCAGCGGACTGGTTTTAGCGTCTGCATATTCTTTATTTAGTTCTTGTTGGTATTTTTTGGCAGCCGCCGCATCAAATTTTTTCTGGCTAAAGCCAAAACTACATTGAACTAAAAAAACAAATAACAGAATAGACTTCATCTTCAAATTTTTATGCAAAAATAGTTTAAAAGTTACAAAGCCACAAAGACTTAAGCTCTTAATATTTAAGTTTTCAAACCTTTAAAACTAAAAACTTAGTTAAATAACTATAAAAATAGTTGTAAAACTAAAAATATAGTTATACAATTGTATTCAAATTAAACAACTATGGAAAAATTAACCAATAAAGAAGAAGAGATCATGCAAATTTTATGGAAGCTGGAAAAAGCTTTTGTAAAAGAAGTCATGGCAGAAATTAAAGACGAAAAGCCGCATTACAACACGCTTTCTACCATTATTAGAAATCTGGAAGAAAAAGGATATGTTTCTTATAATGCCTTTGGAAAAACTCATCAATACTTTCCAATTGTAAAAATGGAAGACTATCGAAAAAAATTTATGAATACCGCCATTGACACCTATTTTAATAGTTCTTATAAAAATATGGTTTCCTTTTTTGCCAAGGAAGAAAAAATATCTGCCGAGGAATTACGAGAAATTTTAGCCATGATTGAAAAAAAGTAATCGCTATGGAAAATGGATTTATTTACCTCATCAAAGCAAGTGGCTTAATTGGTTTATTTTATTTTGCCTACTTTTTATTACTTCGAAAAGAAACTTTCTTTTCTGCAAATCGATGGTTTTTACTATTAGGATTAATCACTTCTAGTGTTTTACCGTTATTTTTTATTACTAAAATAATTTGGGTAGAACCTACTACAGATTCATTCGATTGGTCCACTATTCCTGTCACAACTTCAGTAACTGCTCCAGAACCAGAAATCAACTGGTATTTAGTCTTAGCCTGTGTTTACTTCACAGGAATTGTCATTTCGTTTCTCAAACTAGTTTTTGATTTTAATAGTCTAATTCAATTATTAAAAGGAAAAACAATCCAACAAAAAGGTACTTTCAAATTAATTGATATTGCCGAAAATATTGCTCCTTTCTCCTATTTCAATTACATCGTGTACAATTCAACTTTATATACTGATGTCGAACTGGAAAATATTTTAGAACACGAAAAAGTACACAGCCAGCAAAAACATAGCATTGATGTATTGATTTCGAGGCTATTTTGTGTTGTATTTTGGTTTAATCCGTTGATTTGGTTGTATAAAAAAGCCATTGCCCAAAACCTGGAATTCATTGCCGATAGCGAAGCGGCTAAAAAAATAACCGATAAAAAAGCCTATCAATTTACCTTATTAAAAATAACCACGCAGGAAAATTGTGTAGCGCTTACCAATCATTTCTATCAATCATTAATCAAAAAACGAATTATTATGTTGAACCAAAACCAATCCAAAAAATCAAATTCGTGGAAATATGCTTTAGTATTTCCTGCACTTATTGCTTTTGTACTTTTATTTCAAATTGAAGTAGTAGCAAAAGAAAAAGAAACTCCAAGGCAAGAGAATGAACGCAAATCAGAAACAGTTACTATTAGTGAAAAATCAAACAAATCAACTATTCTAGTAACTACTACAAAAGAGAATCCTAACAAGGATAGTATATTCAATAACGATAAAAAACCGCTTATCATTTTAGACGGTCATAAAAATCATAAACTAAAAGTTGAAGATATTCAAAATATTGATCCTAATTCAATAGAGCAAATTACTGTTTTAAAAGACAAAGATGCTACAAACAAATATGGCGAAGAAGGAAAAAATGGTGTTATAGAAATTACAACCAAAGAAAAAATTGGGAAAAATGGATTTTCTACTAAAGGATATAAATTAAAATCAGACACAAAACCAAATACAAAACAAGACATTCAGGTTATAGGATTTAAAGCAGAATCATCATCTCTAAATTCTGATCAACAAAAAACAGTCTTTAATGCTAAAAATATAGATCACGAAAAAATTCTTGTAATTGTAGATGGAAAAAAATCAAAAACTGCTGTAAGTGATATAAATCCTGATTCAATAGAAAGCATCAATGTACTCAAAGATAAAAGTGCTGAAGACAAATACGGCGAAGAAGGTAAAAATGGCGTGATTGAAATTACAACAAAATCATCCAAAAAATAAAATCTTAAAAACTCAAAAAGACGGTCTTTATAAAAACCGTATTTTTTGTATCTTTGAGAAAACCCAAAAGTTATGTTTAAAATACTAGCACGCATCAACAAACTCATTTTGCCTAGTTTTACTAAGCAGGGACTGGATTTAGCAAAAGCTAAAAAATGGCAGTTGGCTATTATTGGCTATCGTTATTTTGTTACTTCGAGAGCTTTAGACTAATAGGTCAACGCAGCAAAAATATCGTATTCATTTATTTTTTCTCTTCCATTTAAAAAAGTGAGTTCCATCAGGAAATTCAACTGTATAATTTCGCCACCTAATTTTTCTATTAATTCACAAACTGCTTTTGCCGTTCCTCCTGTAGCTAACACATCATCGTGAATTAATACCTTATCTCCTTTTTGGATTGCATCAATATGAATTTCAAGATTATCGGTTCCATATTCTAAGTCGTAAGATGCAGAAATGGTTTCATAAGGCAATTTATTTGGTTTTCTAACAGGTACAAAACCAGCATTTAATTCCTGAGCCAACAACATTCCGAATAAAAAACCTCTACTTTCAGCACCAACTACCTTATTTATTTTTTGTCCTTTTAATGATGCTACTAAGGTTTTAAGACATTCCTGAGTTGCTTTTGGATCATTTAATAACGGAGTTATATCTTTAAACAAAATCCCTTCTTTTGGAAAACCCTGAATATCACGGATATAATTTTCTAACTGCATTTTTTTTAGTATTTATTCAAATTTATGCTTGCAAGTTACACATTTATCCCTATATTTGCACCCGCAATCACGCTTTACAAAGCTACTGCAAATGGCCTCGTGGCGCAACTGAATAGCGCATCTGATTACGGCTCAGAAGGTTACTGGTTTGAATCCAGTCGAGGTCACAAACTTGCCAAATGGCGCCAATTGAAAACAATTGGCGCCATTTTTTTATATCCCCTATTAAACATGTAAGTTTGACTCATTGTTGCTTTTATTTTCTATAATAAAGAAGCAAAGAGAACATCATCAGGATTGGCACTGATATTAGCAATCGCCTTCTCAAAAAGATTTAATGTAATAGGCAAGCAAGCAGAGAACCTGAAAATCATCCTAATATAAAATTTGTTACTGAAATTAATTATTTTTTATAACCGTGTTTCATTAGTTTTGTTAATTCGTGGGAAAGTAGAGAATTTATTTTTTATTCTTAGAGGAATTCTTTCTCTACCACAAATAAGATTGAGTGTTTTAATCGTATAAAAAATAAAAAATGAAGTTTAAAAATAAATTAATTGTATTCGTATTTATTTGTATTCAATTGCCGGTAATTCTATTTGCGCAATCAAAAAAACAATCGGTTACTGTCACTTCTCCAGATAAAAAACTTGTAGTCCAAATTGAACAAACCACCGCAAATACTATTGAATATAGTTTTCGGGCTGATGGTCATTTATTGATACAAAAATCTAAGCTTGGTTTAGAGTCACCAAACAATATTCATTGGAATAAAGTTTCTAATTCTTCTGTAAAAGGTGTTTGGCAACCTGTTTGGGGTAAAAGGAAAAATGTATCCGATCATTACAATCAAACCACAATAGACCTTACTTCCTATCAAATAAAGCTAAGAGTGTACAATGATGGAATGGCTTTCAAGTACGAAGGATTAAACGCAGAGAAAGAATTGACAGAATTTAACTTTGCAGACAACTATTCAGCTTGGTATTATAACGGAGAACAACATAATATTGGTCCTGAAAAACTACATGAAGCAAACGAAATCCGAGAGCCAGTCATGGTTGTTAAAGCAGCAGAAAACAGCTATATGGCAGTGCATGAAGCTAATCTTGAAAGTGGAGAGCCTTTACTTTTACACCCTAAAAAAGGAACAGCTTTGTTTTCGGTACCTTCTAAACATGCAAAGGCATGGAGAGTTGTGATGTATGGAAGAACTCCGGGGGAATTAATTGATTCTCACTTGATTGAATTACTTAATCCTGAACCTGTTAAAGGAGCAGATTTCTCATGGGTAAAACCGAGTGTCGCTGTATGGGATTGGCGTATTGATGGTGCCGTAGCCGATGGGTTTAAATATGAAATGTCATTAAAATCCTGGAAACGCATGGTTGATTTGGCTTCTGCTAATGAAATGAAATCTTTGGTTTTAGACGCTAACTGGTACGGTGAAGAATTTAACAAAGAATCGGATCCTTTAAAAGGAGGAAAAGTTGAACAAGTACACCAAATAATTGCTTATGGAAAAGAAAAAAACATAGGTATTTGGTTGTATTTAAATGATGTTGGAGGCAAAAATTACCCTTTAGAAAAAACATTAAAACAATATGGAGATTGGGGAGCTTCTGGCGTAAAATATGGCTTTATGCAAGGCACTCCTGAGCAAAAAAACATACACACACAATATATAACGAAACTTTGTGCAGAAAACCATTTAATGGTTGATTTTCATGATGGTCCCGTTCATCCATACGGACAAATGAGAACCTGGCCCAATGCCGTTACTCGTGAGTTTTGTCAGGCTCAATCGGATGCACGAAGAGTTTTTCAACCCAAAACTTTTGTTACATCCGTGTTTGTTAACATGGTAGCCGGGCCTATCGATATGAACAATGGTACATTTGATATGGAGCAAAAAGGAAGAGTCGACAATCCCATGCCAGTACCTTCTACCATTACGGCAGAAGCAGCTCGCACCCTTATAACCTTTTCTGGCGCAACTATTATTCCTGATATTCCTGAAAACTACAATAAATACCCCGAATTATTAAAGTTTATAAGTGCACAAAAGCAGCCTTGGCAGGAAAGTAAAACAATCAGCGGTGAAATTGGTGAGTATATTGTTATGGCGCGTCAGAATGCAGATGGAAATTGGCTGATAGCTGGAGCGACAAATGAAAATGGCCGTTCACTTCGTATTCCCCTTACGATATTAGGAAAAGGTACTTACAAAGCGATGATCGTTCAAGACGGAAAAGATGCTGATTTCAGAAACAATAAAGTAAGCCATGAAATCACTTCTAAAGAAGTTAGCAGCAGCGACTTTATTGATGTTAAACTAGCTCCGGGAGGAGGAGTTTGTATTTTATTACAAAAATAAAATAGTTATTTTAGATAAGATATTTACCCGATTTTTCAAATTGCAAACTGTTTTTATATAAAGTAATCCCAAAACCTATGATAGTTTTTGGGATTACTTATATTTATTTACTGGAGATTAGAGCTCCATCTTATTATGTAGTTTACTGAAGTGAGGGCTTTTTCTCAATCACGAATGCTTTTAATTCAGCTATTTTACCATTATCAAATCGCCAAATGTCACAATAAATGTAGTGATCATATTCTCCATTCACATTTTTTAAGGCAATATTACCTGTTGCAGTCACAAAGTCGCCCTCCTCTATCGCTTTTTCCATATCAAATACTGGTGGTGTCAGGTAGAATTCTTTGATATATTGCCTTACTGCTTCTTTTCCTAAAAGAGTTCTCTCACCCACAAATACCCATTTGGTATCTTCAGTGAGATAGGATAAGTACGCTTCGTATTCTCCTTTTTTTACATGTTCGTTTGCATTAACTAATATAGATGTGTTTTTCATGCTCATTGTCTTTTTAAATTTTAGATTTTCATTTTGAGAATAAATGTTTACTACTGCCACCATTAATAAAATATTTGTGAAGCCTTTTTTCATCATTACCTTTTTTGATTTAATTTTGAACTTTAAATTATTTAACTAGAATAGTTCTGCGAAGCTATAACATAAAAGTCATATTGGCTTTATTGACAACCAATTGTAAGGTACTATCAAAAATGTAAGTTATGTCGAAAGTTAAGGTTACAAGCACCAATTTTGAAAATAAGAAAATCTTAGGAGATGAGTGTTCAGAAGTATACGCTACAAACATAATTGGCGGCCAATGGTCACTTGTAATTTGTTCCTGGCTATTGCAAGGCAAAATGCGTTTTAGTGAATTAAGAAAATCTATACCAAATATTACCGAACGTATGCTAACACTACAACTACGAAAATTGGAACAAGATAGCATCATAAAAAGAAAGGTATATGCTGAAGTCCCACCTAAAGTAGAATATGAGTTAACAGAAATTGGCTATGAATTAAGACCGATAATCCAGCAAATGGAGCAGTGGGGAAAACGGCACAAATTTTTATGTGCTAAATGAAATAGTAAACTGACTTTAATTTAATAATATAACTTTATAAACAACTCGATAATTACTCAACAGAGCATCCAAACCAAAT
>Ga0247814_10001803_pt1 | contig 12243 bp, 13 predicted proteins | sample UWRJL179409R1_FD_179947 | JGI IMG/M metagenome (GOLD analysis project Ga0247814, IMG submission 179947) | Plant litter microbial communities from Arlington Agricultural Research Station in Wisconsin, United States - UWRJ-L179-409R-1 | ecosystem: Environmental > Terrestrial > Plant litter >...
ATGCCGTTTCGTTGTACTTTAGAACACAAATAATTATACATGCCGTTCAGGATCATTATCTTTTTAGTAGCTGCTGTGTTTTCGGCAACGGCCCAGCAGAAAGCATTGCGTTTTGTTGATGCCGATACAAAGCGACCTGTAGTTGATGCCGATGTATACGCTGATTCGCTTTTTATTGCGGCTACAGATGCTAATGGTAATGTAAAAGTGGATATTAGCGGAAGTTATAAAAATCTTATAATTAAGCATGTTAGCTATGAAAAGCGGGTTGTATCCCGTGATTCATTAGCTGTACAAAAGGTATATCAGCTTAAGAAGTTTGCCCATGTGCTCGATGAGGTTGTGCTAAATAATCTGGGGAAACAGGATTCCCTTGTTGGTCCGCAGCTTAATTTTAGCTGGGGTGATAAGGCAGCCACATACATTGCATATAGCAACGATCATTTTATTAGTAAGCTGAGGTTTAGAGTTACTAACTTCGGTGGGGTAAAAGGCATGAATTACCTGCCTTTTATGGCAAATATTTACACTTATGATACGATAACGAGGTTACCGGGTAAGCCGCTTTTGCCCCAGGATATACTTGTAGAAAATAAAGACGGTAACAAATGGGCAGAGGCAGATGTATCTTCTTACAGGCTAAAAGTACCTAAAGAGGGTATCTGTATAACATTTATTATACCTGCAAAAGATAGAGGAACGGCAGATGATTTTGTATGGTCTAAGGTAGGCCGTATAGCGGCGGTGCCGGCGTTAGAAATCGCAGATGGCGATAAGAAGGAGTTTTCTTTTCTATATGGTTACGTTTTAAACGGGCGCGCCTATATTAACGAATGGTGCAGGGTAAAAAGGAAACATTACATGATGGAAATTGATCTTGAAGAATAAGTAAACTGACAAATTAACAGGCAATTTTTTTTGGATACGTTTTTGAGTCTCAACTCGCATGAACAACAACGACCAATTTAAATTTTCGCCCTCGGTAGTTCTCTGGCCCCTTGCTTTTGTACTGGTGCTATGGGTTGTATACTGGGTTGAGGTGCGCTTTCATATATATCTTTCAGATTACGGAATTTTACCACGCACGCTGTCCGGGCTGCGGGGCATTGTACTTAGCCCGTTCCTGCACGGCGGCCTGGAGCATATATACAACAACAGTATACCACTGTTTTTATTAGTGGCCGCCATGCGGTATTTTTACAGGCGGCTGGCATTACAGGTAATTGTGTATGGCATACTGCTTTCAGGTTTTATAACCTGGCTTATAGGGCGCGGCGAAACCTACCATATTGGAGCAAGCGGACTTATTTATGTACTGGTAAGTTTTATCTTTTTTAAAGGCATACAAACTAAATATTACAGGCTAATAGCTTTATCGCTGCTAATAATAATGCTGTACGGCAGCATGATATGGTATGTTTTTCCCGGAGTGGAAGACGGCATTAGCTGGGAAGGGCATTTAGGGGGATTAATTTCCGGTTACTTGTTTTCACGTATTTACGATGTACCCGAATATAAAAAGAAACCTTTTTTCGCATGGGAACAGCCCGGTTTCGACCCTATGCAGGACCCTTTCATGAAACGTTTTGACGAAAATGGAAACTTTGTAAACCCGCCACCTCCTGAACCCGAACCTGAAGAACTTGATTTTATTGATTCTATAGATGCTGTTATGCAACGGACTACAGTGAGAATAGTGTATAATTATATTGAAAAAACAAAGGAAGAAGGAGAGGGAGAAACTCAGTCGCAGTCCCAGTAAGCAGAGAATAGTCACAGGAAGCATGCCGAAGTTCGCCTATTTTTTGATTACGTAATGTAGCGATTTCTCCTTCGTCGAAATGGAAAAACGTGAAGAATTAACGTTATTATGGCTAATAGCTTTATGGAACTTGTGCCATCTTTGCGAAACTTCGTGTAATATACCATTTTGTAGAAATATTATAGTCCAATACATTTTTATTACAACACACCCCCAACCCCTCTCAAGAGGGGAACCAGCTACACTCCTGCGTTTTTTTGGCACAAAAATATTGGACTGTTAAATATATACATTTGGTATAATTCTACTTCTTCTCTAAAAACATCACAAGGTCTATTAACCTTGATGAATACCCAATTTCGTTATCATACCATCCCACAACCTTTACCATTTTATGGATGACCGATGTGAGCTGTGCGTCAAAAAGGCAGGAATTTTGGTTGCCTATCACATCTACAGATACTATTGGGTCTTCCGTATATGCCAAAATGCCCTTTAAATCTCCCTCTGCATGGGCTTTAAAAGCAGCATTAATTTCTTCTATACTTACTTCGCGCTTTACATAGCAGGTAATATCGGTAAGCGAGCCATCGGGTACGGGTACACGTATACCGCCACCGCCAATTTTACCTATAAATTCAGGGAAAATTTTTGTCAGCGCCTTAGCTGCACCTGTGGTTGTAGGAACAATAGACTGCGATGCGGCACGTGCCCTGCGCAGGTCTTTGTGCGGCTGGTCGTGCAGGCTTTGGTCGGTAGTATAGGAGTGTATGGTTGTAATATAAGCCTGTTCTATACCACACAAATCGTTAATGATCTTCATCATTGGGGCGGCGTTATTTGTGGTACAGCTGGCGTTGCTCACCACAACCTCAGTGCCGTCCAAAATGTGTTCGTTAACGCCTAAAACTACGGTTTTAATACGGTCGTCTTCGGGCGGTGCAGAAAGGATAACCCTTTTAGCACCCGATGTAACGTGCTGCATTGCTTCTTCAAGCATTTTTATGCGCCCGGTAGATTCTATCGCAATATCAATATCATGGGCGGCCCAGTTAATATCGGCAATTGCAGCATGGCGTAAAAAAGGGTAGGAGATGCCGTTTATAATAAGGCTTTCTTCGGTATGGCTTACATCATAAGGCAGTACGCCGTGTATGCTGTCGTATTTTATTAAATGCGCCATAGTACGGGCATCGGCAATATCGTTTATGGCAGCCACCTCTATATGCGGGTGATTAATTAAAAGCCTGAAAAGGTTACGGCCTATACGCCCAAAACCATTAATGGCAATTTTTGTTTTTTTCATTTTATTTACAGAAAAATATGAGTACAAAGATACTAAAACTTTATAGTTTGTTTTTCTGTTTTTGGAGTTATAAATCAGTAGTAGTGGGTACAATAACTTAAAAATAAATGTACTAAAGCTGGTAAAGTAATGTATAGAAAAACATTTTAAGACGGGCTATAAATTAATTATCTTTCCGCAGTATAAGATCAACTTAACTATGAAGAATAAATATTTAAAGTATTTTGGGATTTTGATTATCGTTGTTTTTCAAGGATGTAATTTTGCGGACTTAAATTTTGAGCAGGGCAAGGAAAGATTTAGGTTAAATGACTTTACAAAGAAATCGATAACAAACTATAATTGTCATGGTTCGCATACAATTGATGGAGTCCCTGTTTCAACAAATTTTACTATTGGGTCGAAATCTGCATCAATTTTGAAATTAGGTCATGGTTTATCTAAGAGTAGTATTGAATATTCTCAGGGGAATGTGTTTTCACGATTCTATGGGTCCTACATAGGTGTTAACGGAGCTTATTACGACCTAAATTACTATTATTCATCTGATCAGGAAAGCGATATTAAAAAAATAAGCTTTTATAGCGACGGGAAAATATATAAAAAAGCTGAAAATGATTCAATAAGCTCTTTTCATACAGAATTTAAGGAGTTTTCCGTGATGCTGAATCACAGGGAAAATATAGGTATATATGCAAAATCCTGGGATTATGGCCCTGATACCCGAGACGCTGATATACTATTTTATAATAAAAATGAAATAATATATTTGATAATTTTAACTTCGTCAAAACAGGGCGAAAAAGTTGAAGAAGGTTTTTTATTAGATTACTTCTAGCCAAATAATATACTAAATTTTTACAGTTTGTTTTTGTATTTTTGTTTTTTATAAATCAGATTGTATGACTACAATAACCTTAAAAATAAACGAACGTACCAAAGCAGGTAAAGCGTTGCTTTCGCTTTTGGAATTCTTTACAAAAGAAAGTAAGGACGTTGAGGTGGTGGAAACACCTTATAACCCTGAATTTATTACTATGGTAAAAAAATCAGCTGCCGATAAAAAAAGGAAAGAAGTTAATCCTGATAACGTATGGCAAAGTTTAGGGTTTTGCTAGAAACCATATTCATGCTTTAATAATGAGAAAATTAAAGAGTCTTCCATAACCCCGTCTACAAGGTAATGTTCACGCAATACGCCTTCCTGTACAAACCCAAATTTAGCTAAAGTTTTATTACTGGCGGTGTTGTATAGTGCAGTCATAGCCTCTACACGGTGCAGTCCCAGTATATTAAAACCATAATCAAGTATTGTTTTAAGGGCTTCCGTCATTATGCCTTGTTGCTTGTAATCATCACTAAATAATCCATAGCCCAATTCTGCCCTGTTATGCTGTATGTACCAGGTATGGTAGCCACACCAGCCTATAACTTTATTGCTTTCCCGCTCGGCTATTATAAAATAGAAAAATGTCCTGTTAAAAGTTGAAAGCCCTTTGCGGTATTTTTCTTTTTCGGCATCCAATACGTCAATTGTGGGCAATCCCAAAAATTCCATGATTTGCCAGTCCGTAAAATGAGTATATATATGATCCAGTATCTCAGGGTTTATAGTCCTGAGGGTGAGCCTTTCGGTATGTAATTCGGGTAATACCAGCGTTTATATTTATTTTGCTAATTTGATACTCACGTTAGACCGTAAATTAAACTTTCCTGTTAGGTACCATGCTACCATATCGCCAAAAGCTAAATCAAGTGTTTCCCTGTGCCAGTATCCTTTAGGTGGCAACAGATTTATTTTGCCTAAACTTATTACTTTGATAAGCCATAAGGGTAGCATTATAAGGTGATATAAAGGTGTAATGGCGTCAAATAATTCTCCCTCAGAGAGGAAATGTTTCGAATAATCAAATTCCTCATAATCAAGATTATATTTATTCACAAATTTTTCAATAAGTTCATAATTATCATCACCCGCACACCCCAGGTCATTTTCAATTTTGGTAGAAAGACTTTTAACTTTATCCCATGTTTCTTCTTCCAAAAAAGCTTTTACTTCTAAATAGGCTTGCTTGCAGGTAGAAAAATTGGCGGTATAATTTAGACTTTCCATAAATAGCTATGATTACATAGTTAGAACAGCATTATTTTGTATTGAAGATGCAAAATAAACCCGTGACCCCTGGAACCACAATCCAGCGCTCTAAGTAACTTCATATTTACATACAACTTTCGAAAAAACTTCAAACCTGGAACCTTAAACAAATTACAAAATATGCTTCTGCGCTTTGTAAGATGAACGTACCAGTGCACCGCTTTCTACGTGCCTGAAGCCCATTTCGAGACCTATGGTCTCGTATTTTTTAAACTGTTCCGGCGTGATAAATTCTTTAACCGGAAGGTGCTTTTTACTTGGCTGTAAATATTGGCCTATAGTAAGTACATCAAGGTTAACATCTCGAAGATCGGCCATTGTTTGCAGTACTTCGGCTTCGGTTTCACCAAGGCCAAGCATAATGCCCGATTTTGTCCTCTTAATGCCGCTGGCTTTAAGGTAACGAAGTACTTCAAGGCTGCGCTCGTATTTTGCCTGTATGCGCACTTCGCGGGTAAGGCGTTTTACGGTTTCCATATTGTGGCTAACCACCTCCGGAGATACCTGTACGATACGGTCTAAAATACGTTCTACACCCTGAAAGTCAGGGATAAGGGTTTCAAGTGTAGTGTTAGGGTTCATCCTGCGGATGGCTTTAACGGTCTCTGCCCATATAATAGAACCCATATCTTTAAGGTCGTCGCGGTCTACACTGGTAATAACGGCATGCTTAATATTCATGATCTTAATAGAACGCGCCACTTTTTCGGGTTCATCCCAGTCTACCGTTTCCGGCCTTCCGGTCTTAACGCCGCAAAATCCGCATGAGCGGGTACAAACGTTGCCCAGTATCATAAATGTAGCGGTACCTTCGCCCCAGCATTCGCCCATATTTGGGCAGCTGCCCGATGTGCATATAGTATTAAGCTTGTATTTATCTACAAGGCCGCGCAATTCTGTATATTTTTGGCCTGTAGGTAGTTTAACCCTAAGCCATTTAGGTTTTTGTGTCAATAACCCGTTTGCAGCCACGGGGCGGGCAGTATCTAAAACAGTTTCCATAGAGTAAAAACTTAAGGCTACAAAGATAAGCTATATTTAAATACCACCGCATAACCTTACAGCGGTTATATGTTAGGAAAATTTACTGCGGAACTTAAATGGCTCACCACCAAAATTGCATAAAAAAAGCTCCCTAAGGAGCTTGCAGTTACTGAATATTAACCGTTATAGGCAGGTTGTAAGCCGTTCTTACCGGCTTGCCGCCTTTTTGGCCCGGTATCCATTTTGTTTTAATAGATTGCAGTACCCTTATGGCTTCTTTGCCAAGTTCGTAACCGGGATCGCGCAGTACTTTTATATTGGTCATGCTGCCGTCTCTTTCTACAATAAACGATACATATACTTTTAGTTTAGATGCATTATCTAACTCAGGTACCCTGAATTTTTTACCTACCTGCGAGTAAAATTCGGGAAGGCCACCAGGGAAAGAAGGCATAACATCAACTGCATTGGTTGTTAAAATGCTGTTTCCTGTATCTTCAGGGTTTTCACCGGTACCGCCAGGTACACCATTAGTTGAAGGTGTAGTGCTAACACCGCCCGGTCTACCCGGATTTGTAGTACTACCCGGATTTGTCGCTAAAACAGTTGCAATGTTAGGTGGCGTTTCTACAGGGTCGGATGTTGGGGCAAGCGGCTGAAAGCGCGTTGTAGGTGCCGATGCTGCGGGGGCTGCAGGTTTAACTGCAGGCGGTGTTACCAAAGGTGGCTCAATGGTTTTTGGTTGCTCCGGCTCTACAAAAACAGGAGGGTCTAATTTCTCTAAAGTAATAATTTGAGGTTTTTCTGCTGCTGCCACGATTTCTGTTGGAGAAAAATAATTAACTACCGTAGGTATCCCTACAAAACTTACCATAAGGCCGATACCCGATAGCAGGGCAAGCATGGTTGTTTTAGGATCCTGGCGGCGCAGCTGGTAAGCGCCATAGCTCTGGTTGCGGCCTTCAAATACCATATCGATCCACGCGTGGTCGAAAACACTAACTTTTGACATAATAGATTGGTGGTTTTAGTTTGTACTAATTCTATATCACTATAACGATATAGAAGGCGCGCATAGTATATAAATAACCACAAATATTTTGTGCTAAAGTGCTGATGCCTTAAATTTTAAGAAAGCTTATGGGGATTATTGTTGGGAAACATTGCACTATTGTTTGCTTTTGGCTTTTGTGAAAAGGAAAGCCTGCACAAACTACAGCGTTTAAAGTAAAAGACTACTTTTTTGTCAGAATTTCCAAAAGCAATTTTTTTGCACGAAGCAGCTTAATTTTAACATTATTAAGGGGCTCACTAAGCTGGTTTGCTATTTCCTGGTAGCTTAGTTCCTGAAAATAGCGTAACTGGATCACTTCCTGGTACTGTGGTTTTAATTGCTTAATACATTCCAGCAGGCGCGACAGGTTTTGTTCCTTAATAAGTTTATCTTCGGCAGAGGGGGTACTGTCCGGCACGTTATAGGCACGCTGGTCTTCGTCGTCAGTAATTTCAATAAAGAGCGACGACTTTTTTTTGCGCAGCAGGTCTATATGCACATTTTTTGCAATTGCAATAAGCCAGGTATTAAAGGCGTAATCAGGATTATAAGTAGCAATCCTGTCAAACGCTTTAGAGAAGGTTTCAATAACAATATCCTCGCTGTCGGTTTCATTCTGGGTGCGTTTCAGCATGAAGCCGTACACTTCGTTCCAATAATGGTCCAGCAAAAAGGTAAAGGCCACCTGGTCGCCTGTTTTAGCCTTTTCTATATTGGTTATTATTAGTTGGGGTTTTATTTCCAATGTACCGGTTTTGAGGTAAGGTTGGCTATATAAACATACAGCTGTGTGAAGATAAGGATAATTTCCATAACCGGGTACCAGTAAGCCGCATCTTTTTCGTTAAGCCTGGCAGCACTTTGCGCTACGGTTATCCATCCGGCAATATAGCGTATTACTATAACGGGCACTATAAACATCCAGTTATACTGTAATGCCAGCAGTACAATTGCCAGTACAAAAAAGGCTATTTGTAAAAAGCTGAACAGTTTTACCTGCATCCTGTCTAACGGCTTAAAGAACGATGCTGTAAAAGCAGCACGGCGTTTGTATTTAGACCAGCTTTTAAACGATTTTGGCGCTTTGCTGTACGTAAAACTCTCCGGAGTGTAGCACAGTGCGGTATTTTTTTTAGTAGCGGCATCGTTTATAAACAGGGCATCGGCACCGGTAGGTATGTTCATGTGGTTTATATAACCGTTGCGCTTAAAAAACTCGTCTTTTTTATAAGCAAGGTTACGCCCGTCGCCGGTATAAGGCCTGCCCAGTTTTGTCCATGCAAACTGCTGTGTTGTGTTAATCACCGCATCAAAACGTATTATTTTGTTAAGGAACGATTTTGCAACTTTTTCGTATGCGCTGTACCCTAAAATAATGGTTTTGTTAAGGGTAAACTGCGATGTCATGTGCTGTATCCAGTCGGCCGATGTAGGGTAGCAGTTGGCATCTGTAAACAGCAGGTAATCTTTACGTGCCGCTTTCATGCCCAGTGTAAGTGCATATTTTTTATTGCCCCAAAAAGCCTCATTATTTTCAACTTTTACAAGGCGGATGTTAGGATACTGCTTTTCAAATTCCTCAAAAATATCAAGGGTTTCATCGCTCGATGCATTGTCTATAAGCACCAGTTCGAAGTCGGGATAATTTTGGGCGGCCAGTACGGGCACCAGTTCCCTAACTTTTGCGGCATCATTTTTAGCACATACTATGACCGAAACCGACAGCCTTTTTGGCGTAATAGCTTGGGGTTTGGAAAATGCGAATTTACCAAAAATACCCAGATAGTAAACAAGTTGCAATACAGCTACAATAACAAAGGCGCAAAAAATAATGTTGAGCATACAGGCTTTCTATTTTGCGCAAAATTAACGAAAACAGCTTAAGTAGTTGCTATAAAAATTAACATCTGCAGGTTTTTTTATCGGTCACTGCACTAAGGCGCATTTTACTGCCATTTAAACCCTCTGGAAACGGATATTTCTTCCTTATTTTTTAATACAATATAGCCCGAATGTGTGGCCTGTATATAGTTTGTATTTACAATATACGACCTGTGGCATTTTACAAAATTAGGCGGCAGTTCTGAGAGTAGCTGACCCAATTTGCCCCTCACAAAATGTTTTTTGCCATCTTTAGTGAAGGCATTAAGGTAATGATCTTCGGCTTTAACATACACAAGGTCATTGAGGTAAATCTTTGTTTTATCTTTCAGGGTTATGTGGTCTTGTATAACAATGCTTTTTACTTTTTCAAGTTCTTCAACAGTTTTGGTATGTTTCTCTTCTATTTCCAGCTTTTCGGCCTGAACGGTTTGCTTCTCGACCTCCAGTTTTTTCTTGTTGATGTCTACTTTTTTCCAACGTACAAACGAGTATAACGCCAAGAGGAATACCAAAAAAAGCGATACACTAAATACGATCCTGTTATTCTCAAATTTCTCTTTAAACCCGCTAAGCGCCGATATTTGCTTCTCTTTTTCCTTTACCTCATATTTTACATCAATATCATGAATTGCAATATTCTGTTCTTCATCGTTAATCTTTTTTTCAAGGTCAAGGTATAGCTTTTGATACTTGCGGCGGTTGGGCTGGTCGTTTACTGCATCATAGCTTTCCATGAGTTTTTTGAAGAGCAGGCGGGTTAATTTATCCCTGTATTTAGGTACTTTAATAGCCTCAGCTTTTTTATACCAGATGATTGCCTGAGGGTAGTTTTTTTCAATTTGATAATTAACGCCATATGTGATATAATTAGCACTAAGATCGTAAGCATCTCTGCCACCTTCTATTATAAATTTGCGGGACTTATCAAGATAATTCCTTGATAACTGAAAATTGCCACGTTTAATTTCTACTGTACTCAGATTATGGCATAATTTCCCTAAAACTACAGTGTTTTTACCTGCTAATTTTAAACCCTTGTTATAGTAAACCTCTGCGCTGTCTAATGCTTTTAAATCATTGTTATTGTCATAATTATCTTCTGCTTTACCGCCCAGTATATTATAGCATTTAGCCAGTTTCTCATTAATATTATTTTCTTTGGCATAGGAGTAATATTCATTAAAAAAGCTGTCGCCATACTTATTATAATTTTCCTGAGATGCAATGAGGCAGTGAATTTCGTAAGCAAGTTCTTTAGCAGGGTCAATACGGTTTAGCTTTTCAAAATAGTGTTTTGAGAGTAAATAATATTTTAGGGCAACGTCTTCCCGGTTTAAATAATGATAGCATTTTCCTACAACAAAAAATTTACCGGCCGCCTCTACAGGTGTAGCCGGTATATTATTTTTACTGTTTTGTAAATAGGCTAACGGATTTTGCTCACTTTCTGTAGTGAGGAAACTTTCGAGTTCCTGCACAAAAGATAATGAAGTGACAAATAGCAATAATAAAATAGTAGTTAATTTCATTTATTATAGCTTTACAATAAGGTCGCCTTTGGCAAGTTTTGGGGTGTCAATTTCAAGATCACCTAAATCCTTGTCACTCATTAAATACGATCGTACACGTAAATTATGATGTGTGTTATTCCATCCAGAATTCAATTTTTTAAGCCTTAAATCATCAACTTGATCAGTGCCAAATTTATTCATTCTGAAAATATAGTATGGTATTAAAGATAGAAACGTATCTGGGTCATTTTCATTCAGACACATTATTCTTATATTATCTTCTTTTTCCCACTTATAAACATTTGGAAAGCTAAATGCTACATCCATTATTTCGTCATCGCCTTCGTCTGTTTGTGCTGCTTCATTTTGGTATCTAAATATCAAAGCCTTATTTCCGTTTTCATTTATTATAATTGGAGTGCCAGCAAACGTATACTTTTCATCTGTGATTTCGGAGGCCCGTACTTTAAGTTTGATAACGGCTTCAATCATGCCATTATTCAATTGTAAATCACCTGTAATATGTCCATTAGTTATCAAATTAGAATTTGGAACGGTAACCGTCCCGAGCGAATTTAGAATAGTGATTTGAGTCTTTTCGTTTGCAGCTATGGGAGCAATTTCAGGTTCTTTTTCAGTTGTAACAGTTTCTTTTTTACAACTGCCCAGCATTCCCGCTATAACTATAGCATACATTAAAATAATAGTTTTTGATTTCATAGTAAGGTGATTTTAAAAGTTAATTGGTTTAAAATGTTATAATTGGTTTCTAAATTTAGTGAAATTTTAACAAGTATTTATTTTTTATTCAAAGGTTCAAAATTGTATGTTATATTGAGAAAACCTAACACGTTAGAATTTTCAATATCATACTTTACAGTAATAGGAAGCCATAAATCATCATTTAATCGAATTCTAAATTCTGCGTTAGCTAAAAAGGTGTCTTTCTTTTCGTCTGGCAAAACATTTTTTAAGATAGAATTATATTCTCCGTAAGCTTTAATTTCAAAGAAGCTTTTTTCTTTGGTTTTGTAGGCCTTATAATTAACACCGATTTTTGTGTTGAAAGCTGTTCTTGCGAGGTTTTCAGATGTTATTGTGTCTGCATAATTAATGTTCGTACGTGCATCAATTTCCCATCTATTTTTCCCAAAGCCTTTTAAAAATACGGCCCCTAATGACGCTTTATCAAACTTACCTTCCTTACTTAGTGAACCTTCTGATGAAATTGTTAGCAGAGGTTGAGCTTCTATTTCTTTTATTTCCAAATCGTATAATTCTTGAAGATAAGAAGAGTATGAAATAAGATTTGGTAAGTCAGCTATGCGCTTAAACTCATCAATGATTTTTTGGTAGTAGATGTTATTAGTAAGAGTAATATTATTGGCGATAGCTTCCATTGCAGCTTCTAAAAGTTCCGTTTGAACATTTTTATCTCCCAGACTTAGATCTTGGAATTCGGATTCAATAGCTGGTTTAACCTGAGTGGTCAAAATAGTCCTGTATTTATCATATAATGTGCCATATTGAGTGTTTACTAAATTAACAATCTGCTTATCCCTTGCATTCCAAACAGCGTAAGTAACT
>Ga0247814_10001804_pt1 | contig 12235 bp, 9 predicted proteins | sample UWRJL179409R1_FD_179947 | JGI IMG/M metagenome (GOLD analysis project Ga0247814, IMG submission 179947) | Plant litter microbial communities from Arlington Agricultural Research Station in Wisconsin, United States - UWRJ-L179-409R-1 | ecosystem: Environmental > Terrestrial > Plant litter >...
GGCGACGGCGTTGCCGCCGGTCACCTCGACCTCGAGGTTGAACAAGAAGCCGACCGACTCCTCGCGAATCTGGCCCATCATGTTCTGGTAGAGCGCGAAGCCCTCGCGCTGGTACTCGACCAGCGGGTCGCGCTGTGCCATCGCCCGAAGTCCGATGCCGTCCTTGAGGTAGTCCATCTCATAGAGGTGGTCGCGCCAGCGACGGTCGATCACCGAGAGCACGACGCGACGCTCGAGCTCGCGCATGGCGGGCTCGCCCAGCGTCGACTCGCGGCGCTGGTAGGCCAGCTTCGCGTCGCTGAGAATCTCTTTCTTGAGAAAGCTGTCGGTGATGCGGCCGCGGGCGCCCGCCTCTGTAAGCACCTCATCCACCGTGATCGAGATCGGGTAGATGGTCTTCAGCTCTGTCCACAGGGCGTCGAAGTCCCAGTCGTCGCTGTGGCCCTCTGCGGTGTGCACGTCGATGACCTCGGTTACGACGTCTTCGAGGAAGCGCGCAACGCGATCCTGCAGGTCGTCGCCCTCGAGAATGTGGCGGCGGTCGGTGTAGATCGCCTCGCGCTGGCGGTTGAGAACGTCGTCGTACTTGAGCACGTTCTTGCGAATTTCGGCGTTGCGTCCCTCGACCTGCGACTGCGCAGAGCGGATGGCGCGCGAGACGGTCTTCGACTCGATGGCGAGGTCGTCAGGGCTGCGGCTCATCAGCGCCTCAGCGGCACCAGAGTTGAACAAACGCATGAGATCGTCCTGCAGCGACAGGTAGAAGCGGCTCTCGCCCGGGTCGCCCTGACGGCCGGAGCGACCGCGCAGCTGGTTGTCAATGCGGCGCGACTCGTGGCGCTCAGTGCCGAGCACGTAAAGGCCGCCGACCTCGGTGACCTTGTCAGCCTCGACCTGCACCTCTTGCTTGACCTGCTCAAAGACCTTGTCCCAGGCGGCCTCGTACTCGTCGGGGGTCTCGACCGGGTTGAGGCCCTGGTTGTTGAGGTTGGCGGTCGCGAGAAACTCTGCGTTGCCGCCGAGCATGACGTCGGTGCCACGACCGGCCATGTTGGTGGCGACGGTCACAGAGCCGAGACGGCCGGCCTGAGCGACGATCGCTGCCTCGCGCGCGTGGTTCTTCGCGTTGAGCACCTCGTGCTTGACGCCGCGACGGGCGAGCATCTTTGATAGCAGTTCGCTCTTCTCGACGCTGGTGGTTCCGACAAGAATCGGCTGGCCGGTCGCGTGGCGACCGACGATGTCTTCGACGACCTGCTCGAACTTAGCCTTCTCGCTCTTGTAGATCAGGTCGGGCTGGTCTTTGCGCAGCATCGGCTTGTTGGTCGGAATGGGCACGACACCGAGCTTGTAGGTCGCCATGAACTCGGCGGCCTCGGTCTCGGCCGTACCGGTCATGCCGCTGAGCTTCTTGTAGAGACGGAAGTAGTTCTGCAGGGTGACGGTGGCGAGAGTCTGGTTCTCGGCCTTGACCGTCACGCCCTCCTTCGCCTCGATCGCCTGGTGAATTCCCTCGTTGTAGCGGCGGCCCATGAGAATGCGGCCGGTGTGCTCGTCGACGATGAGAACCTCGCCGTTCATGACGACGTAGTCCTTGTCTTTCTTGAACAGGGCCTTGGCCTTGATCGAGTTGTTGAGGAACGAGATGAGCGGAGTGTTGGCCGACTCGTAGAGGTTGTCGATGCCGAGGTAGTCTTCGACCTTCTCGATGCCGGGCTCGAGCACACCGACAGTGCGCTTCTTCTCGTCGACCTCGAAGTCGACATCGGGGATGAGCTTGTTGGCCAGGTTCGCAAACTCGGCAAACCAGCGGTTGGCCTCGCCCGACGCGGGGCCGCTAATGATGAGCGGCGTACGCGCCTCATCAATGAGGATCGAGTCGACCTCGTCAACGACGGCGAAGTAGTGGCCGCGCTGCACCATGTCCTGGGCCTGCCAAGCCATGTTGTCGCGAAGGTAGTCGAAGCCGAACTCGTTGTTCGTGCCGTAGGTGATGTCGCAGGCGTACTGCTGGCGGCGCTCCTCTGGGGTCTGGCCGCTGAGAATGACACCGGTCGTCATGCCGAGGGCGCGGAAGACGCGGCCCATGAGCTCGGACTGGTAGCTGGCGAGGTAGTCGTTGACCGTGATGACGTGCACGCCGCGCGAGGCGATGGCGTTGAGGTAGGCGGGAAGAGTCGCGACGAGGGTCTTGCCCTCACCGGTCTTCATCTCTGCGATGTTGCCGAGGTGAAGGGCTGCGCCGCCCATGAGCTGCACCTCGAAGTGGCGCATGCCGAGGGTGCGGCTCGCAGCCTCACGCACGGCCGCGAACGCTTCGGGCAGCAGGTCGTCGAGCGACTCGCCCGCGGCATAGCGCTCGCGCAGCTCGACGGTCTCGTTCTTCAGCTCGTCGTCGGTCAGCTGCGAGAAGTCGTCGGCCAGGTGGTCGACTGCCTCTGCGTAGTGCTTGAGCTTGCGAAGGAGACGTCCTTCACCTACGCGAAGAGCGCGTTCGAGAACGTTGGCCACCATAACTCCACAACTGTTTGTCGGTCAGGGCGCACAGCCTCGTGACCCGTTTGTTACCAGCGGTAATGCTACCAACGCACAGGGTCACGAAGCTGCGTACAGCCCTACCGACTCGACTTGCGCTTTGCGCTCCCCGCGAACTCGCGCTCGTCGTCGTGGTGCTCATCAAGGCCGATGACGCCGTAGTCCCAGCCCTTACGGCGGTACACGACGCTCGGGCGGTGGGTCTCTGCGTCGATGAAGAGGTAGAAGTCGTGACCGACCAGCTCCATGTTGTAAAGGGCGTCATCCACACTCATTGCCGAGGCGGCGAACACCTTGGTGCGGATCACGACGGGGCTGTAGACCTCGTCTTCCTCTGCGATCTGCTCTGGCGCCGGCAGCGGCACCGAGCCGGTGGTGACCGCCTCGATGACGGCAGGGCTCGCGGGCGTCAACCCCATGCGACTGAATCCGTCAGCGGTCGCCTCGTGCAGCGACGTCGGGCGGTGCTTGCCGCGGTGCACCTTTCCGCGGTCTTTGGCCTGGCGAACGCGCTCGACGAGCTTGTCCATGGCGAGGTCGAAGGCGACGTACTTGTCGCTGTTCGCAGCCTCGGCGCGCACCAGCGGACCAGGGCCGATGAGCGTGAGCTCGACGCGATCATCACCGCTCGACCCTCGGGTCTCATGATGCCGAGACACCTTTATCTCGAAGGCAATGGCCTTCTCGGCGAGATGGGCGACCTTCTCAGCCTTCTCGGTGGCGTAGTCCCGAAAACGATCGGTGACCCCCAGGTTGCGTGCGGTAACGGTGATTTCCACGTCGACCTCCCAGCCTAAAAAGCGCCGGGCCACCTTCAGGCGGTCCAGTGTTTCGCGCCTTTTCGCCAACCGTAGTCCCGTCTGTATCGAATGTCACGAAAAGGTCACACGGATGCATGCAATGCCCAGAACCTTCATCGGGAACGCCCAAAGTAGCGGGGCGTCGCGGCCAGTGTTACGGCCTCGACGACCTGCCCGCCTGCAGCACGGATCGCCCGCGCCGCCTCATCGAGGGTGGAGCCGGTGGTCATGATGTCGTCCGCAATCGCGAGCCGCAGCCCTGCGAGCGACCGTGTCGCGCGCAGGGACCCCGCTCGGTTGCGCGCACGCTCTGCCTCGCTGAGCGACTTCTGCAGGCTCGTCTGGCGGGTGACCTCGAGGGCGCGCACGGCCGCGGGTGCAAGCAGCCGCACGGGGTCGTAGCCACGCCGCCTCCACGCCTGCCGCGAGGGCGGCACGGCGACGAGGGTGAGGGCCGGGTCGATGAGCGGGGTGAGGCGGCGGCGCAGGGTTCTGGCGACATCCGTTCTGTTGTCTTCTTTGAGGGCGAGCAGCAGTCGTCGCGGGGTGCCCTCGTAGCGAAGGGCGCTGCGCACCGGCAGACCGCCGGGGGTAGTCGACGAGATCGGTGGGCTGCTGAGCGCTGCCGTGCAGGCGTCGCACACCGAGCGGTCGGGCGAGCCGCAGCCCGCGCAGTCCACCGGAAACAGCACGGCGAGGGCGTCGAGCAGCGCGGGGTGCATGCTGCCATGGCAGCACCGCCGTCTTTGCCGAGGTGCGACGAGCGTGAACCTGTGGACTACTGCTGCGTGGCGGCGAAGGTGACGGAGTCGCCGGTGTCGGCCCAGCCGTTGCCGCGCCGAATGAAGACGCGCCCCTCGGTCGTGACCACCCGCAGCCCGTCGGTGCCGTTGCCGCCGGTGAGCGTGGCGCCGGAGGCCACGCGCCCAAAGCTCTGGCTTGGCCCGCCGAGCTGGTACACCGTCACCGCCGACTGCTCGTCGCTCGACGGCAGCGTCAGAGTGGCGATGGTGTTGTCGCCAACCCAAGTGGCGTCGAGCGCGGTCGACGCGCGATCGATGGGCAACGAGATCGGCGCGCCGAGACTGGTCGGAACGCCATCGGTGCGGATCACGCCGGCGACCGACAGCCGCGGCCCGAGCGTCGTGCTCGAGAGCATGAGCACCCGAGAGCCGTCGCGCGAGATGCTGAAAGAGACAGCCTGCATGTCGGCGAACTGTGGGGCGTTGACCGCATACGGGGCGCCCGCCTCGTCGTAGGCGACGATCGCCGACGCATCGGATGCCGGAACAGTCCACACAAACCCCGAGTTATCGACGGCGGGCGCCACCAAACCAGCTCGGGTATCAATCTGCACGGCCCTCGCGCTACCGGCAAACACGAGCCAGACCCCGCTCGGCGTCAGCGCTGCGGCCGCCGTGCCCGCGCGGTTGAGGGTGACGTCGGTTGCCTCGAGGTCGACGATCTCGGCCGAGAATCCGGCGAGCGCCCCGACCGTGCCGTTCGCCCGCAGAAAGCCGAAGGTGTCATCTTGCCGGGCGAGCAGCTGGTCTTCGACGGTGAGGTCGCTGGTCGCGGGTGCTGGCGCCGGCGCGCCGCCCTGCTCGCCGAGCGTGACCGGGATGACGACGCTCGAGACGTTGCCAATCGACGCGATCAGCTGCTGGCGCATGAGCTCGAGTTGTTCTGGGCTCGCGTCGAGCACCTCCTCAGACAGGGCAACGGTCGCCACGCCGGCGTCGATGGAGACGCTCGAGTCGAGCTTGGTGCCCTCGGGGAAGTAGGTGTTGGTCACGCCTCCCTGCAGCCAGGCTGACTGCCCGGTGATAAGTTCACGCACCACCCGTGTCGCCAGCCGTGTCGTCTTGGGGAACCAGCGAAGGTCGGGAACCAGGTAGGTGTTGGTCGCGTCGAAGAAGTAGAGCGGGTGCGCCTCAAAGATCGCGTTGAAGCTCTCGCGGCTGAGCACGATTCCGTTGGGCGCATCGGCGATGCGCCACTGGTCATCCGCGTCTTGCACGAAGGCGAAGTCGAGCACGAGGGTCGCCGCCGAGTCCTCGATGTACTGCCCCAACTCGTTCACGTGGGAGGCGCTGGTCAGCGAGTAGCTCGCAGAGGTGTCGGACTCCGGACGCACGATGCCGATGCCGCTACGGATCTGCGTGATGACGTCTGGGTCCCACTCCTCGCGGAACGCCTCCGCGAGGTACGACTTGGCGACGGCGTAGTCGTTCTGCGGGTTGGTCGCCGCGTTGATGAAGCCCTCGAGAATCTCGGTTGGGGTGGCGCCATCCTGCGGTCCTGGCGGGTCGTAGGCGATGTCATCGAGGGTCGCCTCGTCAATGATCGATCCGGGCTCCACCGGGCCGCTCGACGGCAGGCCGCCGCAGCCGGCGAGCGCCAGCGCCACGACCAGAACGCCCGCCCACCGCGCTCTCACGAGTGCTCCTGCGGGTCGTCAGGCGGCAGCTCGAGCGGGCTAGACACCAGCGCCTCGCCGCGACGGCGCGGCAGCGTCAGCCGAAAGCACGAGCCCTCACCGGGCGCCGACCAGACCTCAAGCCAGCCGCCATGCAGGGCGGCGTCCTCGAGCGAGATGGCAAGGCCGAGGCCGGTTCCGCCGGTCACCCGCTGGCGACTCGGGTCAGCCCGCCAGAAGCGGTCAAACACGCGCTCGACACTGGCCGGGGTCATTCCGACACCGTAGTCGCGCACGGCGATTGCTACCGCATCCGGGTCGCTGTCGACGTAGACGACGATCGGCTTTCCCTCGCCGTGGTCGATGGCGTTGCCGAGCAGATTCTGAAGAATACGGCGGATGCGGCGCGAATCGAGCTCCGCCTCGAAGTAGCCGCCTGGTGCGACGAGGCGCAGCTCTGAGCCCTTTGACTCACTGAGCGTCGTCATCGCCTCAATCGCGTCCTCGACGAGGCGCACGATACTGGTCGGCTCGACCTCCATGTCGACGGCGCCAGCGTCATAGCGGCTCATCTCGAGCAGGTCGGCAAGCAGCACCTCGAAACGCTCGATCTGCGTGTGCAGCAGCTCTGCGGTGCGCTCGGTCGCCGGCGGAAAGGTGGCCCGCTGGTCGTAGAGCACATCGCCAGCGAGGCGGATCGTGGTGAGCGGTGTGCGCAACTCGTGTGACACGTCGCTCACGAAGCGCTGCTGCACCTGGCTCAGCGCGGCCAACCGGGTGATCTGCTGCTGCAGGCTCGCGGCCATGCCGTTGAACGAGCGGGCGAGCGTCGCGATGACGTCCTCGCCCTTCTCTGGAATGCGCACCTCCAGCTCGCCGGCAGCGAGCCGCTCACTCGTCTCTGCCGCCATGCGCACCGGGCCGACGACCAGGCGCACGACGATGAAGGTGACCGCGCCGATAAGCACGATCAAAGCAAGTCCGCCGAGCAACAGGGTCTGCTGAATGAAGGCGAGGTTCGCCTGGGTGTCGCTGAGGTCGTAGACGAGGTAGAGCTCGTACCGCATCTGGTCGGGCACGGTCAGCTGAGAGCCGACAACGAGACCGGGGGCGGTCACGCCATCCTCCCTCACGATGGTGACGGACTGCGAGTAGCTGCGCCGATCGGCGCTCTCACCCACCTCGGACCGCAGCTCGGCGGTCACCCTGCCCGCCTGCGAGCCCAGCGTGCGGTCGACCGGGGTGTTGGGTCCGCCCTGGCCGGGCGTGCGCAGAATCGAGATCGAAATCGGGGTCGAGGCTGCCTGGTTCGCCGCAGCGAGCGCCAGCGCGGTGACACTGTCGAGGTCAACGGAGTCGGTGTCCTCCACGGCGTCGAATCGACCCTGGGCAGCGAGGGTCGCCCGCGACGACGAATCGAGCACCGACTGGCGGCGGCTCTCGTAGAGGTTCGTGCCGACGCTGTACGACATGTAGCCGCCAATGACCCCAACCGTCAACGACGACAGGATGACCGTGATCGCCACCGTGCGCAGCTGCAGCGACGAACGCCACAGTCGGGCAAGGGTGCGCAGCCATTCACGCCAGTCGAGGTAGCGCATGGCGAATCAGCTCGCGCTGCCTGCCCGGTAGCCGACGCCGCGAACGGTCATGACGATGCGCGGGTTGTCTGGGTCGCTCTCGACCTTGGCCCGCAGGCGCTGCACGTGCACGTTCACGAGGCGGGTATCAGCCTTGTAGTGGTAGCCCCAGACCTGCTCGAGCAGCATTTCGCGGGTGAACACCTGCGCTGGCTTGAGGGCGAGGGCGAGCAGCAGCTCGAACTCGAGCGGGGTGAGGTTGATGAGTTCGTCGCCGCGGCGAACCTCGTGACCCGCGACATCGAGGGTGAGGTCGCCGATGGCCAAGCTCCCCGTTGCGCTGGTGGACGCCGGGCGCAGACGGGTGCGGATGCGGGCAACCAGCTCTTTGGGGTTGAAGGGCTTGACGATGTAGTCGTCGGCGCCGCTTTCTAGGCCTTTGACGACATCCGTTGTATCGCTTTTTGCCGTGAGCATGATGATCGGGATTCCCGACTCCTCACGGATGCGCGAGCACACCTCGATGCCGTCCATGCCCGGAAGCATGAGGTCGAGCAGCACCAGATCGGGGCGCGCGCTGTGGAACGCGGCGACGGCCTCGGAGCCGTCGGCGCAGAATGACGGCTCGAAGCCCTCTGAGCGCAGAACGATGCCGATCATTTCCGCGAGAGCGGTGTCGTCATCGACTACCAGAACCTTGGCGTTCATAGGCCTCTTCGTTGTCGTGGAGCTTTCGCACAAGAGTAGCCGAGTGTGAAAGCATAAGGTCGAGCAGCGCTCGCTTTCAGCACAGGAGGCTTCACGGTGACCGACAACCAGGGCTGGCAGCCGCCCGCCGTGCCGCCGGAAGGTGCGCCGTCTCCGTGGGCCACACCTGCCGCTCCCCCGCCCAGCGCTCAGCAGGCACCGGTCTGGCAGCAGCAGCAGCCGACCTCTGGTTGGGCACCGCCGCCGAAGCCCGGGCTGATTCCGCTGCACCCGCTGTCGTTCGGCACCATCATCGGTTCGTCGTTTCGCGTGATGCGCCGCAACCCTGCGCCGACCTTCGGCCTCGCGGTGCTGCTCTACGGGCTCATCACCATCGTCTTCGTTGGCCTCATCGGCCTGCTCTTCGCGTCGCTGTTCAGCCGTCTTTCGACCGCGAGCTACGACGACGCCAACGACATCGCGGCGGGCGGCGTTGGACTCATCGCAATCTCGACCCTCGTGCCCACCTCTCTCGCCCTCATCGCGACGGCGATTCTGCAGGGCATCATCTCGATCGAGGTATCGCGTGCGACCCTCGGCGAGAAACTGCGGATTCGCGGCCTCTGGCGACTGGCGAAGGGCCGCATCGGAGTGCTGGTGCTCTGGGCGCTGCTGCTCACCGGCGCACTCGTGATCTACGTGGTTATCTCATCGCTCACCACCGGGCTCGTCTTCGCAGCGGGTGCGAACGGCAGCACGGGGGCGGATGCGGCGGGCGCCGTCATCGGTGGATTCTTGCTCACGCTGTTGCTCGGCCTCGTTTTCGGCGCGCTCGGCGCCTGGCTCGGCATCAAGACCGCGCTGGTGCCCAGCATCGTCATGCTCGAGCGCCTCGGACTCTTCGCGTCGATCCGCCGCTCGTGGCAGCTCACCGGCCGCAACTTCTGGCGCACCCTCGGCGCGCAGCTTCTCATTGGCGTCATCGTCTACGCGGCGACCTCGATCATTTCGGTTCCGGTCTCGGTGATCGGCGGCATCGTGATGGCTCTCGTGAACCCGACGGCAGATGAGGCCGCCGCCATCACAACGATCGTCGTCATGTACATCGTCATCGGCGTCATTACGGTCGTTGTCGGCGCCATTGGACTCGTAATGCAGTCAGCATCGCTCGCCCTCATCTACGTCGATATCCGGATGCGCAAAGAGGGGCTCGACCTCGAGCTGCTGCACTACGTCGAGGCGAAGCAGAGCGGCGTTGCCACGGTCGAGAACCCCTACCTGAGACTGCAGGGCTATGACACGGCGCCCGCACCCAGCGCGGGATCCCCGTGGGCATGAGACTGCTTCCCTTCGACGTTCCGGTTGATCCAGACCGCCCCGAGGGTCGTCGGCTGCTCGCCGAGGAGCTCGCGAAACAGGAGTACCAGCAGGCAAAGCCCACCTGGTGGGACCAACTCTTGGGGCAGTTCAACGACTGGCTCAACTCGCTGCAGTACGGCGGCTCTGGCGCGCCGCCCGCCTTCGGCATGATCGTGGTGCTCATCGTCATCGGCGTGCTGTTGCTCATCGCCTTCCTTGTCTTCGGGCTGCCTAGAATCAACCGCCGCAGCCGGGTGACCGGGTCGCTCTTCGGTGATGACGACGCCCGCACGGCAGCCCAGATTCGTGCGGCAGGTGAAGCGGCCGCTGCACGCGGCGAGTATGCCCTCGCGATCGCCGAGCTCTACCGCGCCATCGCTCGCGGTCTCGCCGAGCGCACCGTGCTCACCACCAGCCCGGGAACCACCGCGCACGACTTTGCCAGCCGGGCAGCGCTCGCGTTTCCCGCGCATGCCGTCGATCTCGCGTCGAGCGCGGCTGCCTTCGATGACGTGCGCTACCTCGGTCGCGACGGCACCCGTGAGCAGTACGAGCTGGTCGAAACCCTCGAACGACGGCTTCGCGCCGCCAAGCCGGCCGCGCTCGAGGTGGTGGGCTCGTGAGCGACGCAATGCAGGTCGTGCTGACGCCGACCGTCGGGCGCTTCGCCCGGCGCTCGCTGTTCTGGGTGGCGATCAGCGTCATCATCCTCGTGATCGCCCTTGTAGGCATCGCGGTCGCCGGCAGCGGCCAGAACTCCGACCCGCTGGCTGCCAACAACGCCACGCCCAACGGCGCTAAGGCGCTCGTCGAGGTGCTGCGTCACGAGGGTGTGACCGTCGTGGTCGTCGATACCCTTGCCGACGCGAGGGATGCCGTGGACGACCCAGACTCGACGACCGTCTTTCTCTACGACCCATCCTTTTATCTCGACCCAGAGCAGACCGAGCGTGCACTGCAGCTCGCCGACACCGTCGTTGTGCTGCAGCCCACCTACGAGGCGCTCGAGGCCATCTCGCCCGACCTCGCGCTCGCGGGCTATACGGGCGGCACGCACGACGCCGACTGCGACGTGGCCGCCGCAGAGGCTGCGGAGTCGATCACGACCACGGGCGACGGCTACCGGATCCTCGACGGCGACGCCGAGGGCTGCTTCGCTGACGGCGACGTGTACTCCCTCGTGCAGAGTGACGGCTTTACCGTGCTCGGCGCGACGGATGCGCTCAGCAACGGCAGCATCCTCGAGGAGGGCAACGCCGCCCTCGCCCTGAACCTGCTCGGGCAGCACGACACCCTCGTCTGGTACATACCGGGAATCGATGACTTCGACACCGACATCGCCACGACGGGTGAGCTGAGCCCGCCGTGGGTGGTGCCGGTCACTCTCACGCTGTTTCTCGTGGGACTCTCGGCGATCCTCTGGCGCGGCCGACGTCTCGGCCCACTCATCGTCGAGAATCTGCCCGTGACGGTCAAGGCGAGCGAGACGATGCAGGGCCGCGCACGCCTCTACGAGAAGGCAAACGCGCGCCTGCACACCCTCGACTCGCTGCGCATCGGCACGATCGCGCGCCTCGCCGCCCTGTGCGGGCTGCCCGTGCTTGCAACGGTGGACGAAGTAATCGCGGCGTCCGCGGCCGTCGGCGACCTTGATCCGTCGGTCGTTCGCTCGCTGCTGGTCGAAGCGCAGCCGACGAATGATCGCCAGCTCGTGCAGCTCAGTGACGAGTTGCTGCGGCTCGAGCAGACCGTCACCCACCGACTTCGGCCACACTAATGACCACACCTAGAGAGAGAACCGGCGAATGACTTCTGAAGCTGAACTGCGCGACGCTTTCACCCGCGTGCGCACCGAGGTCGGCAAGGCCGTCGTCGGGCAGGACGCCGCCGTCACCGGCCTGATGATCGCACTGCTCGCGGGCGGCCACGTGCTGCTCGAGGGCGTGCCCGGTGTGGCCAAGACCCTGCTCGTGCGCACCCTCAGCCACACGCTCAAGCTCGAGACGAAGCGCGTGCAGTTCACGCCAGACCTCATGCCCGGTGACGTCACCGGATCGCTCGTCTACGACGCGAAGGCCGGCGAGTTCGAGTTTCGGCAGGGGCCGGTGTTCACGAACATCCTGCTCGCCGACGAGATCAACCGCACGCCCCCGAAGACCCAGAGCGCACTGCTCGAGGCCATGGAGGAGCGCCAGGTGTCTGTCGACGGCGAGACCCGCCCACTGCCGGTGCCGTTCATGGTCTGCGCGACCATGAACCCGATCGAGTACGAGGGCACGTACACGCTGCCAGAGGCGCAGCTCGACCGCTTCTTGCTCAAACTCACCCTCGACCTTCCGGAGCGCAACGCCGAGATCGAGGTGCTCACCCGCCACGCCGCCGGCTTCAACCCGCGCAACCTCGAGGCGGCTGGCGTCACCGCGGTGCTCGATGCCGGCCAGCTCGCCGAGGCTCAAGCAGCGGCGGCCAGAGTCGGATCAAGCGCGGATGTCGTTGGCTACGCCGTCGACCTCGCCCGCGGCACCCGGCAGTCCCCCAGTGTCAAGCTCGGGGTCAGCCCCCGCGGAACGACGGCCTTGCTCGCCGCGAGCAAGGCCTGGGCCTGGCTCAACGGGTCGAGCGCCATCACGCCGGATCACGTGCAGGCGATGGCGCTGCCGGTGTTGCGCCACCGCCTCCAGCTGCGACCGGAGGCAGAGCTCGAGGGGGTGACCGCAGACTCGATTCTGCGGTCGATTCTGCAGCAGGTGCAGGTGCCGATCTAACGATGGCTATCAGCGGCAGGTTCGTCATCTTCGTGGCGCTCGGCATCGTGCCGATCGTCTACTTCAATGACCCCCGGGTCGCTGGGTGGT
>Ga0247814_10001805_pt1 | contig 12230 bp, 10 predicted proteins | sample UWRJL179409R1_FD_179947 | JGI IMG/M metagenome (GOLD analysis project Ga0247814, IMG submission 179947) | Plant litter microbial communities from Arlington Agricultural Research Station in Wisconsin, United States - UWRJ-L179-409R-1 | ecosystem: Environmental > Terrestrial > Plant litter >...
TATTTATGAAAAATTAGGCTTCGAAATTTTACGAGAATTAGAACCGAGATTAGGTAAAAAATATTGGCTTTATTTATTAAATATTGACGAAAATAAAAAATTGAAATAAATAAAAACCGAACGCACAACAAACGCTACAAGCAATTTGGGCAATTGGCTTAATGGAAAGTTGGTTTTGTATTTGGGATGATTTGGCAAATCAGAAGAATGAGTTTAATTTAGTACCAGAACGTTAAACCAATTTTATGAACGACACACTGAACGACTTTAAAGTAACAGACAAACGAACTTTCAGTAAGTTTCTTAACTTATTACGCAAGGACTTTTTGGACAATCCTGAAAGTTGGGAAAACAAAACATTGCCTGAATTTTTAGAAGCTTTAAGTGCATACACAGAAGATATTCAAGTTTATTACGACAATATGAAACTAAATGTAAATGCCGACAAGCCAGATTGGTCAACATTTGCAGACATTTTCAAGGGAGCGACAATTTACGAATAAAACAAAACATATGCGGACTGAAGACTTAATAATTGTGAAAGCCAAAATCACAATGAAAACAACAGAAGAAGGGGGACGTAAGTCTGGCTTCAAATCTGGCTACAGACCAAATCACGTCTTTGAATTTCCAAACGACTTAAGAAATTTAAAAACATATATTGGAGACATACAGTTTGACGATCAAGAATTAGTAGAACCTGGAGAAACAAAAGTTGTGACTGTTAGATTTTTAAAAGTACCACAAATTGAGAAATTGATTAACGTTGGACGAAAGTGGTTTATTAATGAAGCAGCACAAACTTTAGGTTATGGAGAAATATTAGAGATATGAAAACTGGCTATAACATTGATTTAGTAATATGGAAGCTGAAGTTCTATGACACATTTGTGCTGGATTCAACAGTAGGAATTCTATTGAGCTTTTGTGCTAAAAATCCCCGCCTTCGACAATACCGGAAACGTTGTACTTAATACTAAAATTAAAACATGAAAGATTCAAATATCTTAGACATCCCTAAACTTCATTTTGAGATTGAAGCAAAATCGCAAGAAATCGGTTTTACTATGCCTTCAGATCTATTTATTGGTACTTTATTAAAAACACTTATTACTTCCAAGCCAAAATCAAACCTATTAGAACTTGGTACCGGAATTGGTTTGTCACTTTCCTGGATGATTGACGGGATGGACTTTGATTCTAAATTAGTTACTATTGACAATGACCCAAAACTAACTGAAATAGCTAAAAGTTATTTTGGAAATGATGAAAGAGTTGAAATTATTTGTGCAGACGGAAGTGAATGGATTAAAAACTACAATGGAGAAAAATTTGATTTAGTTTTTGCAGATGCCTGGCCAGGAAAATATAGTGAAATAGAGGAAATTCTGGAATTGATAAAAGTTGGAGGTTTTTATATTATTGATGATATGTTGGCACAACCAAATTGGCCAGAAGGACATCAGCAAAACGTCAATAAACTAATCGAATATTTGGAAAACAGAAAAGATTTCAATTTAACAAAATTGAATTGGTCAACAGGATTAGTAATCGCTACAAGAAAAAACTAGATGCAATGACCTTTTTAAAATAGTTTTGTAACTCCCCACCTACTTACATTAAAAGCTAAATCATAGCGTTTGCAACGAATTTCACTAATAAAACAATTCTTAAATAAATATATTAGTATTCGTATTCTTCAAAATATCAACATAACAAATTAGATAATAAACATGAAAAAAACACAAATAATAACTTCTTTATTTTTTATCCTTATTTCATCCATTACTTTCGCACAAAATTCGGAAGAACAAGCCAGAAAAGTTGTTGAAACAGGCATTAAGGCAATGGGCGGCAAGGATTTTTTAAAAAGTATCAATACGCTTTATACCGATTCAAAAACGGTTATGGATGGACGCGATGTAAATTGGGTAATTAAAGAAATGCTTCCAAATAAAGGGAGCTTTGAAATTGTCTATCAAAAGAGAATTGTCTATAAATCTTGGTACGATGGAAATATTGGCTATGAACTAATAAATGGTACAAAACAAAAAGCCGATCCTGAACAGTTTAAAGATAAAAAGTATAAAAAGAATATCTTCAATGGACTAGACTATCTTGATAGAAACTTATATACTTTGGAATATTTGGGTGAAGAAAAAGTTGGTGAATTAAACTGTCATAAAATCAAAACGAAACTTGCTAACGGAAAAGTCGAAAATTCATATTATGATAAAGCGAAAGGCTTCTTAATAAAATCAGAAATAATTTCTAACCCAGAAAAAGATTCATTCACAGTTACACTATATGAAGATTATCAAAAATTTGGACAGTTAACTCATTTTACGGTAATGAAATTTTTAGATAACGGTAATACTCAAATAGCAAAAATCATCGATTTAAAATATAACACAGATATTTCTGAAAAAGATTTTGAATAATGAGTTTCCTCGGCTCGTTCGTAAATCCTTTCGCCTTCGAAATCTGCCAACTCCCAATTTATTATATTGAGTACCAGAAAAAACAAACTAAACAACAACAATAAAAACGGAATAGAAATGACAATAAACAAACTGAGATTAATTTTAACCTTATCCCTCTTTATAACCGTTTTGGGTTATGCACAGAACCTTAAATCTGTTTCCATTTTAGGTGATTCGTACTCCACTTTTGATGGTTATATGGTTCCTGACACTAATTTTGTATGGTACAATACCAGCACCACTCAAAAAACAGATGTTACTTCTGTAAAACAAACCTGGTGGTACAAATTCATAAAAGACAACAATTACAAACTTGAGGTTAATAATTCTTTTTCGGGTTCTACTATTTGTAACACAGGTTATCAGAAACAAGATTACAGCTCTCGTTCTTTCATAAAACGTATGGATAATCTTGGAAGTCCTGACGTAATATTCATTTTCGGAGCAACTAACGACGCCTGGGCAGGCGCTCCTATTGGCCAATTCAAATATAATGACTGGACTAAAGAAGAATTATATGATTTTCGTCCAGCCATGGCTTATATGCTCGATTACATGCTGGGTCGCTATCCGAATGTTAAAATATACTTTCTCTTAAATTCAGATTTAAAAGAGACTATCAATGAATCTGTAAAAACCATTTGTAAACACTACAATGTAGATTGTATTGAGCTAAAAGGTATTGATAAAAAGGAAGGGCATCCATCAATAAAAGGTATGGAGCAAATCAGTAATCAAATCAGTGACTTTCTATCGAAGAAATGAAAAAGGTGAATTACCACCCTGCCCTCTTGAGGGGTTATCAGTAAGTAGTTACCCGATGCCATTGAGACCAGAAAAATCCAACTCAATAAAGATAATATAAAACATTCAGTAAAATATTTGATATATTTGATAAACAAACACATACATATCTAATTACTAAAAGCATCTAAGATAAAAGCTTTATCAAAGCCGTTACGTGCAAACTCACAGAACTAGATAAACGCAGAAAAAAAAGTGCTCAACCAACCTAAGAAAAAACTTTACTACATTATGAAAAATCAAACCAGTTTACTGTTTTTGTTCATCCTGTTAAGCACTACAATACTCGGACAAAACAGGTCCATTGATACACTCGATCTGGAAATTAAAAAACTGTTGTCCCATTTTGAAACACCTGGTATAGGGGTAGCAATTGTAGAAAAGGGCAAAATACTATATTCTAAAGGATTCGGAACAAGAACCATTGATAGTGATGAACCTGTAGATAGCAATACACTCTTTGCAATAGGCTCAATTTCGAAATCCTTTACAGCTGTCGCATTAGCGATGTTGGTAGATGAAGGTAAACTTAATTGGGATGATAAGGTCATTAAATATGTACCCTATTTTGAATTATATGATCCATATGTTACAAATGCTTTTACAATCAGGGATTTGCTAACGCATCGAAGTGGTTTAAAACAAGTAAGTGGTGGAACACTATGGTATCATTCTGACAGAAGCAGAGAGGAGATTATCAAAGGTCTGAAGCACCTCAAAGCTGAAAAGGAGTTTAGAACAAGCCCAGCCTATCAAAATGTCATGTTTGTAGTAGCATCCAAAGTAGTAGAAGCGGTTATAAAGGGATCTTGGGATGATTTTATTCGAAAGCGAATTTTTGAACCTATTGGTATGAAAAATACGGTAATTCTGGAAGCGGAAAGAAAGCTGAATAAAAATCTTGCCACTGCTCATATTAAAGATCAGAACTTAAAAATAATCCCTATAGAACAAGAAAAGCTTGATAATATAGCACCAGCAGGCTCTTTTTATTCTTCGGCTAATGATATGGCTAATTACATGAATTTTATGTTGAATAGTGGAATAGTTGGAAAGGATACACTTATTAGCAAAAAATCATTTAATGAACTATTGACACCTCAAATCTATTTCCCTTTCTTTGGAAAACCTTATCATAACGAATTCACATCATACGGATTTGGATGGTGGCTAACTCCTAAAGATGGCAATATAATTATTGAGCATTCTGGAAGTGTAGACGGCATGGGTGCAAATCTAATGATGGAAAAAAACAGTAAAATAGGTGTTATTGCCCTTTCCAACTCATCCTATTCCAGAATCGATCTCGCTGTTACTTTTAAAGTATTAGGTGAATTATTAAAGGACAAGGACTATTTAAAAGTTCCTCAACTTGTTATGAATGATTATTCTAAAAGCGATAGTATTAGACTTGTAAGAAAAGAACAACTACAAAAAAGTAAAATAAAAAAAACAAAACCTTCTCTTGTTTTAGATAAATATGTGGGGATATTCACTGATAAAATGTATGGAGACATTTACATTAACAAACAGGATAAAAATCTAAAAGTACAGTTTTCACATACTCCACTGTTCACAGGGATTCTGGCTCATTGGCATTACGACACATTTGAAGTTGACTGGCTTGATCCTAGGATACCAAATGGCTTTATAACATTTGAATTTGACTCTAGAGGTCAAATAAGTGGTTTCAAGGTTGATCAGCCGAGTCTTTCGGATGTTGATTTTACTGAATTAGAAATAAAAAAGAAAATAACAAAAGAGAAACAGCATTAAAAATCTGTTATCAAAGCTGTTATTCGCAGATGCTCAAAACCAGACAAGCCCCGCTCGTACTCGAATCCTTTCGCGTTGGAAATCTATTAGCTCACAAAAATAATAATCACGTTAAAAGCAACTCATCCTCGAGTTGCTTTTTTAATTTTCGCTGAAAAAAAACAAAAGATTCTTGTATTTGTAATTTTAAGTACTATTTTTATAAAACTGATACTCAAAACAAAACAGCTGAGTTTCATTCAAAAAAATCACAACTTATATTATCAGTAATACTAATGGAAAGAATTTTTGCAGAATATTATATCGAAACGCCTTATGCCGTAGAGCAAGCCGCAGCGGTACTGGCAGGCGAACAATCTTCGGGAACTTTTGTATCGGTTCCAGGCGAAACTGCCGAACTAAAAGAGCGTTTTGCTGCGCGGGTAGAAAACATTGAAATATTGGATTCGGCTGATGAACCTTCGATTCCGGGAAACAGCATTCCAGGTAAAAAATACCAAAGAGCTAAAGTTAAGGTGAGTTGGTCAATTGAGAATTTCGGTTATAATTTACCAGTACTTATTAGTACGCTACAAGGAAATTTATACGAAATCAGTCAGTTTACAGGTTTAAAACTAATGGATTTTGATGTTCCGGATTCTTTTAAAAATAAATACAAAGGACCGCAATTTGGAATCAAAGGTTCTAAATTATCTTGTGGTGTGACGGATAGACCGATGATTGGAACTATTATCAAACCAAGTGTGGGTATGGGCGTAGATGAAACTGCAGCTTTAGTACAAACCTTAATTGATGCAGGAATCGACTTTATCAAAGATGATGAATTGATGGGATCTACAGCCAACTCTCTTTTTGAAAATCGTGTAAACGTTATCATGCGAATAATTAATGAAAACGCTCAAAAAACTGGTAAAAAAGTAATGTATGCCTTCAATATCAGCGATGAAATAGATGAAATGCAACAAAAATACGACCTTATTAAGAAGCATGAAGGAACTTGCGCCATGATTAGCATCAATAGTATAGGATTAAGTGCTACCAAAAAAATATGTGATCAGGGCGATTTAGTGATTCACGGGCATCGAAATGGCTGGGGAATGTTAAACCGTCACCCATTACTGGGAATTGAATTTCCTGCGTATCAAAAAATTTGGCGTATGGCTGGTGTTGACCAAATGCACGTAAACGGAATCCAGAATAAATTCTGGGAATCGGACGATTCAGTGGTGACTTCGATACAATCCTGCTTGAAACCATTTATTGGCGACAACAATCCTTTACCTGTTGTTTCTTCAGGACAATGGGGCGGACAAGCACCAGAAACGTATAGAAGAACTCAAACCACCGATTTATTGTATATGGCAGGTGGCGGAATTTTAGCACATCCAATGGGACCAACAGCAGGAGTTAACGCCTTACAACAAGCCTGGAAAGCCGCTGTTGACGGATTATCTGTAGAAGAAGCAGCATTGCAATATCCTGAATTTGCAGCATCAGTAAAAAAATTCTCAAAATAATAAATCGTAATAAGCAACAGCAAAAAACAGCCACAAATTGCAAGAAATAACACAAATTTGGATATCATAATATTCCACGAATTTGCCTTAGGCAGATAAAAATTTGTGTAATTTATTTTAGAAATCATTACTATTCGTACCATTCGTGGCAAAAATAAAACTAGTGTTTTTGCAGGTATAACTGCTAAAAAATAAATTCTCAAAATAATGAACAAAGAACATTCTTTATTATTGGCATACTATGGAGACGATTTCACAGGCTCCACGGATGCTTTGGAATTCCTGACTTTAGCCGGTATAAAAACCGTTCTTTTTCTCAGGTCTCCCAATCATCATGATTTGGCACTTTTTCCAGGAGTACAAGCCATTGGTTTAGCAGGAAAAAGCCGTTCGATGTCTCCTTTAGAAATGGAAACCGAATTGTATCCTGCATTCGAAACATTAAAAGATTTTAATCCGGAACAAGTACATTATAAGGTTTGTTCGACTTTTGATTCCGCACCACATGTGGGAAACATTGGCAAAGCCATCGAAATAGGAAGCGAAGTTTTTAATCAAAAAATGACTTTTATTTCTCCAGCTGCACCGCATTTGGGCAGGTATTGTGTTTTTGGAAATTTATTTGCCCGAATGGGAACTACTGGAAACGGCGAAATTCATCGTATAGATAGACATCCTTCGATGAGCAAACATCCAGTTACTCCTGCCGATGAATCCGACCTCAGAATGCATTTGGCAAAGCAAACTTCAAAAACCATAGATCTTATCAACCTCAACACTATTGAGGCGGGTACAGCTGCGGTTTTAGACGAAATTAAAACCAAAGAAGAAAAAGAAATTCTGTTTTTTGATGGGATCAATCAAGGCCATTTAAAAACTATTGGAGAAGTTTTTCATCATTTAGGAAAAGAAAAAACGGTTTTTTCAGTAGGTTCTTCCGGAGTCGAAATGGCATTAGGATTAGCCTGGAAAGACCAAAAAATAATTAATAAGCAATTTGAATTCAAACATCCTGGTGTGGCTTCTCCTCTACTTGTTATTTCCGGAAGCTGTTCGCCAGTTACGGCGGGACAAATAGAATATGCTCTTGAAAATGGGTTTGAAGGTATCACTTTAGAAAGTAAAGTGATGCATCACGATCATCAGGAACAAAGTATTGCTGATGTTGCGGCAGTAATTATTGGTGAACTAAAACGAGGACAAAATACCATTTTACATACCAGCATTGGCACTACCGACTCTAGAATTGCAGAGACTGAACAATATTTAAAACAAAGCGGACTTAACGAAAAAGAAATCCAAAAACAGAGCAGTAAAATTTACGGTCGTGTTTTAGGACAGATTATCAAAGAAGTTTTACAATCTGTAAAAGTGCAAAGGATATTATTTGCTGGTGGAGATACTTCGAGTTATGCCGCGTCCGAATTGGGAATTTTCGCTTTAGAAATGCTTGCGCCATTAGCTCCCGGAGCTCCGCTTTGCAAAGCCATTTCGGAAGATGAACTCGTAAACGGATTAGAATTGAATTTTAAAGGAGGCCAGGTTGGCGCTTCGGATTATTTTATAAAAGTATTAAAAGGAGAAAGAGTATCATGAAACGAGCATAACTAAAATTACCAGTAAACTATACCATTACCCATCAACCATAAAAACTATAAATATTAAATATGAAAGCAAAAACATTAGGATTCGTCCACACTTCAGCATCATTAGTTCCTTTATTTCAACAATTGAGTTCAGAACATTTAAATGGTGTAGAAACCTTTAATATTGTTGATGACAGCTTGATTAAGGATGTTATTAAAAAAGGAAAACTAATGCCTAATACGGCAGCCAGAGTGGTCAATCACGTTAAAGCAGCCGAAGAAGCAGGAGCCGATGTAATTTTAGTAACCTGTTCTTCTATTGGCGTAGCCATAGAAACAGCAGCCACTTTATCGAGCGTGCCTGTTATTAGAGTAGATCAGGCAATGGCTGACGAAGCCGTGCAAATAAGTGACAAAATTGGCGTTATTGCAACCTTACCTACTACGCTTGAACCAACAAGCGATTTGGTACGAAGAAGAGCCTTAGCAGCTGGGAAAAATGTGAACATTGTTTCTAAATTATGCGATGGCGCTTTTGAAGCCCTAATGAGTGGCGACGCGGCAAAACATGACGAAATGGTAGCCAAAGCCCTAAAAGAATTAATGCAGGAAGTGGGCGTTATAGTTTTAGCACAGGCTTCCATGGCCCGCGTAGTTGATGGTTTAAGCGAAGCTGAAAAAGTAGTTCCTATTTTAGCCAGTCCTGGAATTGCGATGAAAAAACTAGCCGAAATTTACTTTTAAAAACCACTTTCTATGCGTAAATTTTTTCTTTGGGCTAGTCCTATTTTATTTATTCTCGCTGCTATGGGTTGGTTTTTACAAATGGACATTATTTGGAAAATTAGTTTAATTACTGCTTTTTCAAGTATGGCTATTGGTATTGGACATAGTAAACTTTTGAGCGGTTACCAATATACTTTTTGGATTATTACTGCAGTATGTGCGGGATTAATTTATCCGCAAACTTTTTTGCATATCGGTTCGATAGATTTGCGAAATAAATGGCTGATTCTCATTATTATCCAGTTGGTCATGTTCGGAATGGGAACTCAAATGAGTATTGAAGATTTTACTGGTATTCGAAAATCAGGAAAAGGTGTAATCATTGGACTTTTAGGACATTTTACGATCATGCCTATTAGTGGTTTTATTCTGGCGAAAGCTTTCAATTTTGAACCCGAAATTGCAGCAGGAATTATATTAATTGGTTCCTGTAGCAGCGGTTTAGCTTCGAATGTGATGACTTATATTGCCAAAGGAAATTTGGTTTTATCCGTTACAGTAACAGCGATTTCGACCCTAGTAGCCCCTATTATGACTCCATTTTTAATGAAAATCTTTGCTGGAACTATGGTTGAAGTGCAGTTTTTCAATATGATGATGGAGATTATCAAGATTGTTTTAGTTCCATTAGCCGCAGCTATGATTCATGATATTCTTAAAAACTACGGAGAAACAGCCCGAAAAAGAATTGATGTTTTAACTATTCTTTCCGCTATTTGGTTAGGAATATTATTTTTCTTCAGTTCCAATTTCTCATACGAAAGCGATAGCGCTATGGCTCATTTAGTCGAAATAAGCGGTTTTGTTGCTGGCGCTTTCCTGGTTGGAAAAATTTATCATTTAGTATACAAAGCCTATCCTAAAATTGATAGTTTGATGCCTTATTTTTCGATGTTTGGAATTATTTATTTCACGCTTGTTACCACAGCAGCCGGTAGAGATAATTTATTGCAAATCGGATTTTTACTTTTCATAGTAGCAGTTCTACATAATGGAGCCGGATATTTCTTTGGTTATTATCTGAGTCGTGTTTGTGGTTTAGACAAAAACAGCAGTCGTACGATTGCTTTTGAAGTGGGTTTACAAAACGGAGGAATGGCATCTGGCTTAGCTGGTTCGATGGGCAAATTAGCTACTATCGGTTTGGCATCGGCAGTTTTTAGTCCTTGGATGAATGTTTCAGGTTCTTTATTAGCTAATTTTTGGAGAAAAAAAGCAGAGATTGAAGAAAAAGAAGAAGCTAGTCTGTCTGGCTCATAATCATTTATCATTGTCACTTTACACAAAAATCATCTGGTATTAGTTAAAAATATCAGATGATTTTTTTATTCCTTATTAACTACCACATTAACTTCCTCTAGAATATCAGCTAAGTTATTGAGATACAACATTCTTATTTAGAAAATTCGTTTCATTAGAATAAAAATTTTCAATTAATCTTAATCAATATTTTTTAACATTATTTTAATAATCCGTATATGTTCTTAAAATCACAAAGAATAATATCCAAATTAGCATTATAGTTTTTTTAATCATTATTTTTTAAATATATAATTATTTTAAATATTAATTTTTATTACATTAGCAAACAATTCACTTAAACAAATAAAAACCTCCTACAAAAGTGCAATCGATTACATGTTAAAGCATTTTTAATACAAATCTATTTTATTATAAATATTCAATTAAACTAAAAAATTCTTACCAAAGAACGTAATCGATTACATATTAAAACTATTACTAACCCAAAACCTACTAATACATGAATAAAAACTAGAAAAAAGCTTAGACTAAAACAATTATTAAAATCAAAACCAAAAGCAAACAAAAAATATGGATACAATAAACAAGAAGTACTACTTCATCTTACTTGGAATACTATTTTATTTACCAATGCTTGGGCAGCAAACCAGTATAAAAGGAGTTGTCAAAGATGCAAAAACAGGAATGCCATTACCCGGAGTTTCAGTTCTTATTAAAAGTACAACTAAAGGTACTTCGACCAATTTAGACGGTAATTACAACATCCAAATTGATTCTAAAGGAACATTACAATTTAGTTATATTGGTTATAAAACAATAGAATCTGCTGTAAATGGAAAAACAACAATCAATATTAGTTTAAATGAAGAAAGTAATCAATTAGACGAAATTGTTGTAGTAGGATACGGTACAGCAAAAAGAAAAGATCTTACAGGATCTGTAGTATCTGTAAAAGGAAAGGATCTTGCTGCTTATCCAGTACCCAATGTTGCAACAGCAATGCAAGGAAAAATGCCTGGTGTTACTATAACATCATTAGACGGTCGCCCTGACTCAAAAGTTTCAATTAGAGTTCGAGGAGGAGGATCAATCACTCAAAGTAACGACCCATTATTTATTGTAGATGGCTTTCCTGTAAGTAACATTAATGACATTCCAGCATCTCAAATTGCCAGCATTGATGTATTAAAAGATGCTTCTTCAACTGCTATTTACGGAGCACGTGGTGCCAATGGAGTTATTCTTGTAACAACTAAATCACCTGTGGCAGGAAAAGTAACTGTGACTTATAGCGGTAGCACACAAATTAAATCACCTTCAAAATATTTGGGTGCTTTAGATGGATATGATTTTGTAAAACTAAATTGGGATTATGGAACTCTTTTTGGCAATGGAAATGCCTGGGCAAGTGAATATGGACTTGGCACTGCCAATAAGAGTTTAAACCCACAAGGGATAAATGCATACAAAACTGCCACATACAGAGATTTAGAAAGAGAAGTTGTTCGAAGCACAACTGCCCAAAATCATAACATTAGCATAAGTGGAGGTAATGAAAAAACAAAATACAGTGTTTCTTTTGATAATTTAGATGACAATGGTTTAAAAATCGAATCATACTACAAAAGAACAAATGTATTAGCAAAAATAAAAAGTGAAATTGCAAAAGGACTTGATTTTGAAGCTGACATGTATTACAGCAACCAAGAAGTCTTTGGAAATGAATCGCAAACTAGTTCAGTGGGTTCTCGCCTAACTAATGCTTCTCGTTATACTCCAGTTACTCCTTTAGGAGACCCCACAACTGATTTAGGATTATTTGAAACTTATGTGAGACCAGAGTTTGACCCTATCTCAATTATCAAAGACGTATATGACAAAACAGAACGTCAAAGATACAGAGCTAACCTTGCAATTAACTGGAAAATAAATGATGCCTTAACTTTACGTAGTGATTACGGTACAACTAGAAATTATAGTACACGCTATCTATTTACTGGTGCTTTTGCAAAAAA
>Ga0247814_10001807_pt1 | contig 12215 bp, 10 predicted proteins | sample UWRJL179409R1_FD_179947 | JGI IMG/M metagenome (GOLD analysis project Ga0247814, IMG submission 179947) | Plant litter microbial communities from Arlington Agricultural Research Station in Wisconsin, United States - UWRJ-L179-409R-1 | ecosystem: Environmental > Terrestrial > Plant litter >...
AGTAATATCAATGTGTACAATGCCGATTCTCGTTTTGCTACACTAATTAGCGGAATTCCGGGACATGATATTGAAGATGTTCGTTTGAGTAATATTAGTATTTGGTATCGTCCATTGGATTCAATTTCAAAAAATGCTATTCAAGAAGAAGTTCCGGAATATGAAAAGGGATATCCAGAACCACAAAAATTTGGTGTTATACCAGCTTATGGCTTTTTTATTCGTCATGTAAAAAATATAGAATTGAATAACATTAATCTGTATTTGATGGGCAATGAAACCCGTCCAGCTATGATTGTAAACGATGTAAATGGATTAAAACTGCGAAATGTAACTACCGATAAAGGAACAGATTCCAGAACCCTTGTAATGAAAGATGTGAGTGAATTATCAATAAAAGATAGTACGCCTTTGAAAGATAAGAATGATAAAAAGATAGAGTCAAAGAGTTATTAGTAAAGTAAATTTTATTCTCAGACCGGTAAAAATCTAAAATATGAAACAGTTTTCTAATAGCGTCGTTTTGGTTGGCTTTCTACTTTTAATACAAAGTACAAATGCTCAAATTGGCAAACGCTTTCCTTCAGAACGGAAAGAGGTTAAAGATCCAGTAACAGGCACTATGTTGACTTTTTTGACTAGTACGCCAAATGGTGATAATAAAATTTACCAAACGCACAATCAGTGGACGTCTGATGGCGAATGGCTTATTTTTCGTTCGAATAGAGTAGAAGGAGAAGCCATGGCTGTAAATGAAAAAACAGGTGAAATGGTGCAAGTAACCGAAGGTGGCTATGTTGGAATGTTAAACGTGGCGCGCAACAGCATGAAACTTTTCTTCATGAGAAAAGCAGTGGATAATCTTTCAAAGAAAAATAAAAAAGATAAAAATTCGAAAGCTGAAGCAGCTTCGATGCAAATTGTAGAAGTAGATTTGGCAAAATTATTTGCAGATAGTAAAATTGGAAAACTTAAAAAAGCCGATTATTATCAGCGTGTTTGTGGTTCTACTCAACCAGAAATGGGAGCAGGCGGTGATTTAGCTTTGGATGGAGATGAAAATTGGGCTTATTTTCGGGTAGGAAAAGAATATGCAGCAAAATATTTACCTTCTGGTACTAAACTCGAAGAAAATTATGGTCCCAGAAAAATGGGGGCTGGACCATCCGGAATTGCAGCTATGAATGTGCATAGTGGAGCAATTAAATATGTAATATCAGTTCCTTTCCAAATTGGACACATACAAACGAATCCCTGGGTAGCTGGAGAAATTGTTTTTTGCTGGGAAACTGGTGGGAAATCGCCGCAACGTACCTGGACAGTACTAAGTGATGGAACAGGACTTCGCCCTTTGTATCCAGAATCAGAATACGAATGGGTAACACACGAAGCAGTGATTAGTAAAGACGAAGTAGCAATGGCTATAATGGGACATCGAAAAATTCAGAGTCCAGATACTACTGGAACAGCAGTAAGCGGAGCAAATCCGGGTCAGGAAGCAGCTTGGGGAGTTTCGGGAACCAGAGAGAAACCAACAGGATTGGCTATTGTAAATTTAAGAACAAGAGAAATGAAGATAGCCGGACAAACGGATTCAGGCAGTGGTTTATGGCATGTAAGCGGTTCGCCAGATGGTCGCTGGGCGGTAGGAGATGATTTTTCCCGTAGCATTTATTTGATTGATCGTCATAGCAATGAAATGATTTTGCTTTCAACAGGTCATAAACAAACAGCCTCAGATCATCCGCATCCTACAATGAGTCCTGATGGAACTAAAATCCAAATTCAATCGGCTATGTTGAGCGAAGACAATCGCAGTATGAATATTTGTATTATTCCAGTTCCAGAAGAATGGCTGAAAAGAAAGTATTGATAAAATAAATCCAGTAATAACCGTTTCAATTTTAGATACTCAATTTATGAATTAGAGTTTTTTTTAATCACTATATTTGACGTCTGGTTTTTAATTTCAGCACAAAAAATGAAAAAAACTTCAAAAATAGATAGTCTAACTATTGATGAATTTTCGGCTACGCCAAAATACCAACAGCTAGTGAATGCTATATTAAATGCCATTAAGCAAGGTGTTTTGAAGAAAGGAGATGCGATGCCTTCTATTAACGAACTCAGTTTTCAGTACGAAATGTCGCGAGTGACCATCGAAAAAGGATATAATATTCTTCGGAAAATGGGCATATTAGAAGCTTTTCATGGGAAAGGTTATTTTATTGCCAATACAGATGTCTCACAGGATATCAAAATATTTTTGATGTTCAATAAACTAAGTGCGCACAAGAAAATAATTTATGATGCCTTTGTGGAAACACTGGGAGATAAGGCAGCAATTGATTTTTATATTTACAATAACGATTATGCGTTGTTTAAAAAATTGCTGAAACAACAAAAAACTGATTATACACATTACGTAATTATTCCCCATTTTATCGAAAAGTCAGATGCCTATCGATTGTTGATTGAAGCTATTCCAAAAGACAAATTAGTCTTGGTAGGAAAAAAAATAAAAGACATTAGCGGAGATTATGCTGCGGTTTATGAGAATTTTGAGCAGGATATTTACAATGCTTTAACGGAGGCTTTGGAACCTTTGAGTAAATACCATACGTTAAAACTCATTTTTCCTGTAAATAGTTACTTTTCGAAAGAGATTGTAAAAGGCTTTGAAAATTTTTGCTACAATTATGCGTTTAATTTTAAAATTGTCAATAATCTTGATGAGGAAAAAGTAAGCGAAGGCGAAGTTTATATTAATTTGATGGAAGAAGATTTGGTTAAAATCTTAGACAAAATTATAAGCCTGGATTTAACTGTGGGCAAGCAGGTAGGTTTGATTTCTTATAACGAAACTCCACTTAAAAATTACATAATGAACGGATTGACAACCATTTCAACCGATTTTAAAATGATGGGAATTACAGCAGCAAATTTGGTGTTGAATAATTCGAAAACACATATCGAAAATCCGTTTAAGCTCATTCTTAGAGGATCTTTATAATTTTATTACAAAATTTATAAGCTTTCCAGGAATCATTTGTACTGATAATTTTGATCGATTTTTAACAATTAGTATAAAATCTGTAATAAATGTTTAAAATACTCATAAATATTGCCAATACAAGGACTGTACAGGACAGTTTTAATTTTCCTTTTTTTTTATTTTACACTTCTATTTAATTAACCTTTAACTTAAATTTATTTATGGAATCAATTCTTGGTATTCTTTTTCACTCAATAGGAGGATTTTCTTCTGGAAGTTTTTATATGCCTTTTAAAAAGGTAAAAGGTTGGGCTTGGGAAAGCTACTGGATTGTAGGAGGTGTTTTTTCGTGGTTAATTGTTCCGCCATTGGCTGCTTATTTAACAATTCCAAATTTCACTGAAATTATTAGTGCAGCTTCACCATCAATTAAAACCGTTACTTACACTATGGGATTAATTTGGGGTATTGGAGGATTGACTTATGGTCTTGGTGTACGTTATTTAGGGATGTCATTAGGAAATTCGATAACATTAGGATTTTGTTCGGCTTTTGGAGCTTTAGTTCCGCCTATCTATTATAATTTTAATCCTATTGCCGGAAAAGAATCTTTTACTGAAATGGCGTCTACTTCTGGAGGACAATTAGTTTTGTTAGGAGTATTAGTTTGTATTTTAGGAATTGTATTCTTAGGAAAAGCAGGAATGCTTAAAGAAAAAGATTTTGCTGTAGGACATGAAGATAAAGACAAAGATTTTAACCTGGTTAAAGGTCTTATCATTGCTATTATTTCTGGAATTTTAAGTTCTTTCTTTAATTTCGGAATTGAAGCAGGAAAGTCAATGGCTGATACTGCTAATGAGGCTTGGAAAGTATTAAATCCAGGTCAGGGTGAATTTTTATATCAAAATAATGTTACATACGTTGTATTACTTTGGGGAGGTTTGACTACCAATTTCTTATGGTGTATGTATCTTAATTTTAAAAATAAAACGTTTAGCGATTACACAAATAAGAGTACTCCAATATCTAAAAATATTTTGTTTTCTGGTATTGCCGGAACAATGTGGTTTTTACAATTTTTCTTCTATGGAATGGGAGAAAGTAAAATGGGGAACGGAGCAGGTTCTTGGATTTTACACATGTCAACAATTATCCTGACAGCTAATTTCTGGGGATTTTATTTGAAAGAGTGGAAAGGTGTTTCGAAAAAAACGTATAAAGTTTTCTTTTTCGGAATTTCTTTAATGTTCTTGTCAATTGTTTTAGTAGGTATCGGGAATTCACTATAATATAGAATAACAATTTAAATTTAATATAACAATGTCAAATACAAATACAATGACTTTTAAACACGTAAGTTACCTTTGGGATGAGGCTAAAGCTGCTGAATTAGCAGGAGATGAAGTAGCACTATTTATCTATCGCTCTAATTTATTAGGGGCAGATTTGAGACTAACTAATTATGGAGGAGGAAATACTTCTGTAAAAATCACTGATAAAGATCCATTAACTGGAGCTGCAACTGAGGTAATGTGGATTAAAGGTTCTGGTGGAGATATTGGAACATTAACAAAATCAGGTTGTGCTGCTCTTTACTTAGAAAGACTTCGTAACTTAGAAAATGTATACAGAGGAATTGAGCATGAAGACGAAATGGTGGAATTATTCAACCACTGTATTTTTGATTTAGCTTCAAAAGCGCCTTCAATTGATACTCCATTACACGGTTTCTTACCATTTGCTCATATCGATCACTTGCATCCAGATGCTGCTATTGCTATTGCTGCTGCAAAAGATGGTGCAAAAATCACTGAAGAATTATTCAACGGAGAGATTGGATGGGTTGGATGGCAACGTCCAGGTTTCGACTTAGGTTTGCAAATGCGTGCTTGCCTTGAAGAAGCTGCTGCAAAAGGTAAAAAATTAAAAGGAGTAATGTTAGGATCTCACGGTTTGTTTACCTGGGGAGATACTTCATACGAAAGTTATATCAATAATCTTTAAGGAATTGAAAAATGTGCTGAGTATTTAGAGTCTAACTACGGAAAAACACGTCCAGTTTTTGGAGGTCAAAAAATTGAAAGTCTTCCTGTTGATGCTCGTAAATTACAAGCTGCTAAATTAGCTCCAATCTTAAGAGGTTTCTGTTCTTCAGAACGTAAAATGATTGGTCACTATACTGATGATGCAAGAGTTTTAGAATTCATCAACTCTAATGATTTAGAAAAATTAGCTCCTCTTGGAACTTCTTGTCCAGATCACTTTTTGAGAACTAAAATCAGTCCTTTAGTAATTGAATTAGCTCCAAACGAAGATTTATCTGATGTTGATGCTATCAAAGCGAAGTTAACTCCAGCTTTTGAAGCATACCGTCAAATGTACTCTGAGTACTATGATACTTGTAAAAAATCAAACTCACCAGCAATGCGTGATCCAAACCCTGTGGTTATTTTATATCCAGGAGTTGGTATGTTTACTTTTGCAAAAGACAAAACTATGGCTCGTTTGGCATCTGAATATTATACAAATGCTGTAAACGTAATGAAAGGTGCTGAAGCGGTTTCAGAATATACTTCATTGCCACGTCAGGAAGCTTTTGATATCGAATATTGGTTATTAGAAGAAGCTAAATTACAACGTATGCCAAAACCAAAAGCATTATCTGGAAGAATCGCTTTGATTACTGGTTCTGCAGGAGGAATTGGTAAGGCTATCGCTAAGAAATTTGCTGAAGAAGGTGCTTGTGTTGTAATCAACGATATCAACGAAGAGCGTTTAGAAGGTGCAACTGCTGATTTTATCAAAACTTTTGGTAAAGATGCTGTTTCTAGTACTTTATTAAACGTAACTGATGAAAAAAGTACTGCTTTAGCTTTAGATGCTGCTTGTTTAGCATTTGGTGGAGCTGATATTATTGTAAATAATGCAGGAATTAGTATTTCTAAATCTATCGCTGAGCATTCATTAGAAGAGTGGGATAGATTATACGATATCTTAGTTAAAGGACAATTTATTGTTTCTAAAGCTGGAATCGAAGTAATGCGTAAACAAGGTTTTGGTGGAGATATCGTTAATATTGTATCTAAAAATGCAGTTGTTGCAGGACCAAACAACCCAGGTTACGGATCTGCTAAAGCGGCTCAGGCTCACTTAACACGTTTGATGGCTGCTGAAGTAGGAGCTGATAAAATCCGTGTGAACACAGTTAACCCTGATGCTGTTATCTCTGATTCAAATATTTGGTCAGGTGGATGGGCTGAAGGACGTGCTAAAGCGTATGGTATTACAGTTGCTGAATTACCAGCTTACTACGCTAAACGTACTTTATTAAACGAAATTATATTGCCAGATGATATTGCTAACGCTTGTTACGCATTCGTAGGTGGACTGTTGGGTAAATCAACAGGAAATGCTTTGAATGTTGACGGTGGAGTATCTATGGGCTTTTACAGATAGTTTTTAGATGTTAGTTTTTAGATTGATTTATCTAACGTCCGATTCATTTCGGACGTTAGATTTTTCTTAATCAGTCTATTCTTCATTTATTTTTATCGCTTCTTTATATAAAATATTCATAACAGTTTAGGGTTTTGAATTGTTTAAGTCAACCTTATAATTCCATTTTTTTATGAAAAAAGTAGCATTTAAAATGCAGTTGCATCAAGGTCAGGTTCAAGAGTACCAAAAAAGACATGATGAATTGTGGCCAGAATTAGCCGATTTATTAAAAAGTGTAGGAGTGGAGGATTACTCTATTTTTTTTGATGAAGATACATATGCCCTTTTTGGTGTTTTAAAAATTGAAGATCCTAGTCGATTAGACGAACTTCCTCAGCATCCTGTTATGCAAAAATGGTGGAAATATATGGGCGATATTATGGATGCAAATCCAGACAATTCTCCAGTGAGTGTTTCACTCAAAGAAGTTTTTTATTTACCTTAAAAATTTACAATTATCATGATATTAGATTCTAATAAAATTGCAGCTCACAATGATGGGCTTTTTACTTCTCATAAAAATAAATTAGTTTTCTCTGCTTCTGAAATTGCTGAAACAGAAAATATTATTAAAAAATTAATCGATTTCCAAATTGCAATCCCATCTTGGGCATTGGGAACTGGAGGAACTCGTTTTGGACGTTTTCCTGGTGGTGGAGAGCCTCGTTCATTAGAAGAAAAAATCGAAGATGTAGGTTTGTTACACGCTTTAAACAAAGCTTCTGGAGCAATCTCATTACACATTCCTTGGGATACTGTAACAGATTACAAATCAATCAAAGCTTTAGCAGCACAACACGATTTGAAATTTGATGCTGTTAACTCTAATACATTCCAGGATCAGGCAAATAGTGAGTACTCTTATAAATTTGGTTCTTTACAAAATGTAAACAAAGCAATCCGTAAACAAGCGGTTCAACATAATATTGACGTAATTCAACAAGGAGCTGAATTAGGTTCTGAGGCATTAACTATTTGGTTAGCTGATGGATCTAATTTTCCAGGTCAATTGAATTTCCGTAAAGCTTACGAAAATACATTAGAAAGTTTACAAGAAATTTACGAAGCATTGCCTTCTAACTGGAAATTATTCTTAGAGTACAAATGTGCTGAGCCTAATTTCTATTCTACTACAGTTGCTGACTGGGGACAGTCTTATTCTTATGTGAACAAATTAGGAGACAAAGCAAAAACTTTAGTTGATTTAGGGCACCACCTTCCAAATGCTAATATCGAGCAAATTGTTTCTATATTATTAATGGATAATAAATTAGGTGGATTCCACTTCAATGATTCTAAATACGGAGATGACGATTTAACTGCTGGTGCATTAAAACCTTACCAATTGTTCTTAATCTTTAACGAATTAGTTGAAGGAATGGACGCTAGAGGAATGAACCATGCAACTGACTTAGGTTGGATGATCGATGCTTCTCATAACGTAAAAGATCCAATGGAAGATTTATTACAATCTGTTGAGGCTATTATGATTGCTTATGCTCAGGCACTTTCTGTTGACAGAAAAGCGTTAGAAATTGCTCAAAATGAAAATGACGTTGTTAAAGCGCAAGAAATTTTACAAAATGCTTTCCGTACTGATGTTCGTGCATTAGTTGCTGAAGCTCGTTTGCGTTCAGGTGCAGCTCTTAATCCAGTTGCTTTATACCGTGAATTAGCGGTGCGTGATGCTTTAATTGGAGAAAGAGGATTGAAAACTGTAGCAACAGGATTGTAAAAAAATAAATAACTGTCTGTTTTAAGACTATCATTTTTTTCGCCACGAATTCACTAATTTTTTTGAATTCGATACCTTTAATTTTACTAATTACAATCTAAATGATTGATTATTTGTGTAATAACATAAGGAATTATTCGTGAATTGATGGCAAAAAGAAATAGAGTACAAGTAACGGACAGTCGTAAAAAACAACATTAAATGAATGCAGTAGCCATTTTCGATATTGGAAAAACAAATAAAAAAGCCTTTTTATTTAATGAAAGTTATCAAATTGTTTGGGAGAATTCAGTAAATCTTGAAGAAACAGTTGATGAAGATGGGTTTCCATGCGAAGATATTGTAGCACTAAAAGATTGGTTTTTGAGTTGTTGGGAACAAATGAAATCACAAACTCAATTCAATCTAAAAGCAGTAAATTTTAGTACTTACGGTGCTAGTTTTGTGTATATTGATGAAGAAGGAAATCCTTTAACGCCTTTGTACAATTATCTAAGGCCATATCCTGAAAAGCTTAAGAATAAATTTTATACTAAATACCAGGGAGAAGAAGTTTTTGCAGTAAAAACTGCTTCTCCGGTTTTAGGAAGTTTAAATTCTGGAATGCAAATTTACCGTCTGAAAAAAGAAAACCCTGAGGTTTTTGATAAGGTAAAATATTGTTTGCATTTGCCACAATACATGAGTTTTCTTTTAACTAAAGAAGGCTTTACCGATATTACAAGTATTGGATGCCATACTAATCTTTGGAATTTCAATAAAATGAAATACCACAAATGGATTAGAAAGCAAAACATAACCGAGAAGTTAGCTCCAATTCATAGTTCTGAAGATGCTGTTATTATCGAAAATGATATTGCAGTTGGAATTGGTTTACACGATAGTTCATCAGCTTTGATTCCTTATATTATCAATTTTGAAGATCCTTTTGTGTTATTATCAACCGGAACTTGGGTCATTACAATGAACCCATTTAATGATAAAAAGCTTAACTTTGAAGAATTGCAAAATGACTGTTTGTGTTTCTTACACTATAAAGGAAAACCAGTTAAGGCTTCCCGTTTGTTTGCAGGAAATGAGCATGAAATTCAATCATTAAAACTAGCAAAACATTTTGATGTAGCTGTTGATTCATACAAACATGTTCTTTATGATAAAGACATTATTAATGAATTAAGAGCCAAATTTGAACAATACACTATAGGTGATAGTAAAATTCTAAAAGATTGTCCTTTTAATAAAAGAGATTTATCTAATTTTGAAAACTATGATGTAGCTTATCACCAATTAATGTTAGATTTAATTGCACAGCAAATTGTTTCGACTAATTTAGTGATTCACAACAGTCCAGTAAAAAAAGTCTTTGTTGACGGAGGTTTTAGTAAAAATTCAATTTACATGAATTTATTAGCAGAAGCTTTCCCAACAATGGAAGTTTATGCTGCATCCATGGCACAAGCCAGTTCATTAGGAGCGGCCTTAGCCATTCATAAGAATTGGAATACAAAACCAATTCAAAATGATTTAATTGATTTAAAATTTTACAAACATTAATATAAAATATGCCTATCATCATTCAACTTAAAAAGAATATTGATAGGCAATTTTAATTAAAGTGTTTAATAATAAATAAAACCCTATGAAATGCGCATAATCTTAAATTGGATGTAAAACCAATAGCTTTTATGCGAGTTACATATGACCTATAAATAAAAATAAAAATCAGCATATGAAAGTTGGACTTTTTATACCTTGTTATGTGGATCAATTTTATCCACAAATAGGTATTGCAAGCTTAGAGTTATTAGAAAAATTTGGATGTGAAGTGAGTTTTCCAATGGATCAAACTTGCTGTGGTCAACCAATGGCTAATAGCGGTTACTCACATTTAACAACTGGGTGTGATACTAATTTTGTGAATAATTTTTCTGAATTTGATTATGTCGTTTGTCCTTCTGGAAGTTGTACTATGCATGTGAAGGAACACCTTCATTCTAAAGAGAATGAAGCTGCTGCTACACATATTAGAAACAATGTGTATGAACTAACAGAATTTCTAACAGATGTATTGAAGGTAGAATCTATCGAAGGAAATTTTCCTTATAAAGTAGGAATGCACCAAAGTTGTCACGGTCAACGTGGATTGAAGCTTTCGCAAATGAGTGAGCTTAATGCTGCTCCTTTTTCTAAACCCAACCAACTATTAAGTTCTATTAAAGGTTTAGAATTAGTTTCTTTAAGCAGAAAAGATGAGTGTTGTGGTTTTGGAGGTACTTTTTGTGTTACAGAAGAAGCGGTTTCAGTAAAAATGGGACAAGATCGTATAGAAGATCATAAGGAACACCACGTAGATTATATTACAGGAGGAGATATGTCATGCTTAATGCATTTAGAAGGAATTCTAAGAAGACAAAAAAGCAATATTAAAGTAATTCACATTGCAGAAATTTTAAACTCAATATGAAATCGCCACTATTAACAAATTTGTTGAAAACAAATACCGATGAGTTAAAGGCGATAACATGTATGACAATAAAAAATTAAACTTTCACATATATGAAAGAAAATACAATAGATCATAGTCACGCAGCGGCTATTTTTAATAAAGATGTAGAACGTGTAAACTGGCATGATCAAACGCTTTGGTTTGTTCGTTCCAAAAGAGATAAATCAGCTCATGCTATTCCAGAATGGGAAGCGCTTCGTGAGACTGCTTCGAATATTAAAAATAATGTGCTTTCTAATATGCATCATTATTTGCAGGAGTTTGAGGCTAAAGCCAAAGAAAACGGAATCATTGTGCATTGGGCTGCCGATGGAGATGAACACAATAAAATAGTACATTCGATTATTGCTAAGCATGGAGTTACCCAAATGGTAAAATCAAAATCAATGCTTACAGAAGAATGTCATTTGAATGAATATTTAGCAGATAATGGAATTGAAGTAATTGATTCCGATTTAGGAGAGTTTATTGTTCAATTAAGAAAAGAACCACCAAGTCATATTGTATTGCCTGCTATTCACCTTAAAAAAGAAGATGTAAGTGATACTTTTCACGAACACCTTGGAACAGAAAAAGGAAATAACAATCCGCAATATTTAACCGAAGCAGCCCGAAAAGAATTAAGAGATACTTTCTTAACTAGAAAAGTAGCACTTACAGGAGTAAATTTTGCTGTTGCTGAAACAGGTGAATTTGTGGTTTGTACTAATGAAGGAAATGCTGATATGGGAGCACATCTTGCCGATGTTCACATTGCCTGCATGGGATTTGAAAAATTAGTGCCACAGCGCAAACATCTGGGAGTTTTTCTAAGACTTTTAGCTCGAAGTGCTACAGGACAACCCATTACTACTTTTTCTAGTCATTTTAAAAAACCAAGAGAAGGTCAGGAAATGCACATTGTTATTGTGGATAATAATAGAAGTACACAATTAGGACGTGAAGAGTTTAGAAATTCTCTAAAATGTATTCGTTGTGGAGCTTGTATGAATACTTGTCCTGTTTACAGAAGAAGTGGTGGACACAGTTATCATAATGCAGTTGCAGGTCCTATTGGTTCTATTTTGGCACCAAACTTAGACATGAAAAAGAATGCCGATTTGCCTTTTGCAAGTACTTTATGTGGTTCTTGTACTAATGTATGTCCGGTAAAAATTGATATCCATGACCAGTTGTATAAATGGCGTCAGGTTTTAGTGAAAGAAGGTTATACACCAAGTTCTAAAACAATGGCGATGAAAGGAATGTCAGCTGTTTTAGCTAATCCAAGTGTTTTTAAAATTGCTGGAAAAGCAGGAAGGTTTGTTATGAAGAACTTGCCTTTTATGGTAAACAACAATCTTAATGCCTGGTACAAGCAAAGAGAAATGCCAGCACCGCCAGAAGAATCATTTAGAGAATGGTATGCTAAAAAAGCAAAAGAATCTAAAGACAAGAAATAATGAGCAGTAGAGATAGTATTTTAAATAAAATAAAAA
>Ga0247814_10001808_pt1 | contig 12214 bp, 9 predicted proteins | sample UWRJL179409R1_FD_179947 | JGI IMG/M metagenome (GOLD analysis project Ga0247814, IMG submission 179947) | Plant litter microbial communities from Arlington Agricultural Research Station in Wisconsin, United States - UWRJ-L179-409R-1 | ecosystem: Environmental > Terrestrial > Plant litter >...
GTTTAACACTGCCATGACCGGCTATCAGGAAATCCTTACCGATCCTTCCTATGCCCAACAAATCGTCACGCTGACGTATCCGCACATCGGCAACACCGGCACTACGCCGGAAGACGCCGAATCGGATCGCGTCTGGTCTGCAGGCCTGGTCATTCGTGACCTGCCGCTGGTAGCCAGCAACTGGCGCAACAAGATGTCCCTTGGCGACTACCTCAAAGCCAACGGCGTCGTTGCCATTGCCGGTATCGACACGCGCCGCCTGACCCGCATCCTGCGTGAGAAAGGCGCACAGAACGGCTGCATCCTCGCCGGCGACAACATCTCCGACGAAGCGGCTATCGCCGCCGCGCGTGGTTTCCCAGGCCTCAAGGGCATGGACCTGGCGAAAGTCGTCAGCGTCAAGGAAAGCTACGAATGGCGCACCAGCGTCTGGGCCTTGAAGACCGACAGCAGCCCTGAAATCGCCGCCAGCGACTTGAAGTATCACGTCGTGGCCTACGATTACGGCGTCAAGCTGAACATTCTGCGCATGCTGGTCGAGCGCGGCTGCCGGGTCACTGTTGTGCCTGCGCAAACTCCGGCCGGCGATGTGTTGGCGATGAATCCGGATGGCGTGTTCCTGTCCAACGGTCCTGGCGATCCTGAGCCGTGCGACTACGCGATTCAGGCGATCAAGGATGTGCTGGAAACCGACATTCCGGTGTTCGGCATCTGCCTGGGTCACCAATTGCTGGCTCTGGCCTCGGGCGCGAAGACCATCAAGATGGCCCTGGGTCACCATGGTGCGAACCACCCGGTTCAGGATCTGGATACCGGCGTGGTCATGATCACCAGCCAGAACCACGGTTTTGCGGTGGACGAAGCGACCCTGCCGGGCAACCTTCGCGCGATTCACAAATCGCTGTTCGACGGCAGCCTGCAAGGCATCGAGCGCACCGACAAGGATGCGTTCAGCTTCCAGGGTCACCCTGAAGCGAGCCCGGGTCCGACCGACGTTGCGCCACTGTTTGATCGCTTCATCGAAGCGATGGCCAAGCGACGCTGACCGGTTGCCTTGAGAATGTAACGCGCAGGTGACTGGGCAGGCCCCGAACGACACGTCGTCCGGTAAATGGCCGCCCAGCCATCGCAGAGAAGCAGACCTACGTATTCGAGTGACAACCCATGCCAAAACGTACAGACATTAAAAGCATCCTGATTCTTGGCGCCGGCCCCATCGTGATCGGCCAGGCCTGTGAATTCGACTACTCCGGCGCCCAGGCCTGCAAAGCCCTGCGCGAAGAGGGTTACCGCGTCATCCTGGTGAACTCCAACCCGGCGACGATCATGACCGACCCGTCGATGGCCGACGCAACGTACATCGAGCCGATCAAGTGGCAGACCGTTGCCAAGATCATCGAAAAAGAGCGTCCGGACGCGTTGCTGCCAACCATGGGCGGCCAGACCGCACTGAACTGCGCACTGGATCTGGAGCGCGAAGGCGTTCTGGAGAAGTACAACGTTGAGATGATCGGCGCCAATGCCGACACCATCGACAAGGCTGAAGACCGTTCGCGTTTCGACAAGGCCATGAAGTCCATCGGCCTGGACTGCCCGCGTTCCGGCATCGCCCACACCATGGAAGAGTCCTACGCGGTTCTGGAAAAGCTCGGCTTCCCGTGCATCATCCGTCCGTCGTTCACCATGGGCGGCACCGGTGGCGGCATCGCTTACAACCGTGAAGAATTCGAAGAAATCTGCACCCGTGGTCTGGACCTGTCGCCGACCAAAGAGCTGCTGATCGACGAATCGCTGATCGGCTGGAAAGAATACGAGATGGAAGTGGTCCGCGACAAAAAGGACAACTGCATCATCGTCTGCTCCATCGAAAACTTCGATCCGATGGGCGTCCACACCGGCGACTCCATCACTGTTGCGCCAGCCCAGACGCTGACCGACAAGGAATACCAGATCATGCGTAACGCCTCGCTGGCGGTACTGCGTGAGATCGGCGTTGAAACCGGCGGCTCCAACGTCCAGTTCGGCATCTGCCCGGACACGGGCCGTATGGTCGTGATCGAGATGAACCCGCGTGTATCGCGTTCCTCGGCACTGGCTTCGAAAGCGACCGGTTTCCCGATCGCTCGCGTCGCCGCCAAGCTGGCCATTGGTTACACCCTCGACGAACTGCAGAACGAAATCACCGGCGGCAAGACTCCGGCGTCCTTCGAGCCGTCCATCGACTATGTGGTCACCAAGCTGCCGCGCTTCGCCTTCGAGAAATTCCCGAAAGCCGATGCACGCCTGACGACCCAGATGAAGTCGGTTGGCGAAGTCATGGCCATCGGCCGGACTTTCCAGGAATCCTTGCAGAAAGCCCTGCGCGGCCTTGAAGTCGGCGTGAGCGGTCTGGATCCGAAGCTGGACCTGAGCAACCCGGAAAGCATGGGCGTGCTCAAGCGCGAGCTGACCGTGCCGGGCGCCGAGCGTATCTGGTACGTCGCGGATGCGTTCCGTGCTGGCATGACGGTCGAAGAAATCTTCGCCATGAACATGATCGATCCGTGGTTCCTGGTGCAGATCGAAGACCTGATCAAGGACGAAGAGAAGATCAAGACCCTCGGTCTGGCGACTATCGACCGCGACCTGATGTATCGCCTCAAGCGCAAGGGCTTCTCCGATGCGCGTCTGGCCAAACTGCTGGGCGTTACCGAGAAAAACCTGCGTCGCCATCGTCACAAGCTTGAGGTGTACCCGGTCTACAAGCGCGTTGACACCTGCGCTGCCGAGTTCTCCACCGATACGGCCTACATGTATTCGACCTACGAGGAAGAGTGCGAAGCCAATCCGACGACTCGCGACAAGATCATGATCCTGGGTGGCGGTCCTAACCGCATCGGCCAGGGCATCGAGTTCGATTATTGCTGTGTGCACGCGGCACTCGCCCTGCGCGAAGACGGGTACGAGACCATCATGGTCAACTGCAACCCGGAAACCGTGTCCACCGATTACGACACCTCGGATCGCCTGTACTTCGAACCCGTAACCCTGGAAGACGTGCTGGAAATCGTCCGCGTCGAGAAGCCAAAAGGCGTGATCGTCCAGTACGGCGGGCAAACCCCGTTGAAACTGGCGCGTGCTCTTGAAGAAGCTGGCGTGCCGATCATCGGCACCAGCCCTGACGCGATCGACCGTGCAGAAGACCGTGAGCGCTTCCAGCAGATGGTCGAGCGCCTTAACCTGCGTCAGCCGCCAAACGCGACTGTGCGCAGCGAAGACGAAGCGATTCGTGCTGCGGGCAAGATTGGTTATCCGCTGGTGGTGCGTCCTTCCTACGTGTTGGGCGGCCGGGCGATGGAAATCGTCTACGAAGAAGATGAACTCAAGCGCTACCTGCGTGATGCCGTGAAAGTGTCCAACGACAGCCCGGTGCTGCTCGACCACTTCCTGAACTGCGCCATCGAAATGGACGTCGACGCGGTCTGCGACGGCACTGACGTGGTGATTGGCGCAATCATGCAGCACATCGAGCAGGCGGGTGTTCACTCCGGCGACTCGGCATGTTCGCTGCCGCCGTACTCGCTGCCTGGGCATATCCAGGACGAGATGCGCGAACAGGTCAAGAAAATGGCCCTGGAACTGGGCGTTGTCGGCTTGATGAACGTGCAGCTTGCGTTGCAGGGTGAAGACATCTACGTGATCGAAGTGAATCCACGTGCCTCGCGTACCGTGCCGTTCGTTTCCAAGTGCATCGGTGTTTCCCTGGCGATGATCGCAGCACGCGTCATGGCCGGCAAAACCCTGAAAGAACTGAACTTCACCAAAGAAATCATCCCGAACTTCTACAGCGTGAAAGAAGCGGTATTCCCGTTCGCCAAGTTCCCGGGCGTTGACCCGATCCTTGGCCCTGAGATGAAGTCCACCGGTGAAGTGATGGGTGTCGGCGACACCTTCGGCGAGGCTTTTGCCAAGGCCCAGATGGGCGCCAGCGAAGTCCTGCCGACCGGTGGTACTGCGTTCATCAGCGTGCGCGATGACGACAAGCCATTGGTGGCCGGTGTCGCTCGCGACCTGATCAGCCTGGGCTTCCAGATCGTCGCAACGGCCGGTACCGCCAAGCTTATCGAAGCAGCGGGCCTGAAAGTCCGCCGCGTCAACAAGGTGACCGAAGGCCGTCCGCATGTGGTCGACATGATCAAGAATGACGAAGTCACGCTGATCATCAACACCACGGAAGGGCGCCAGTCGATCGCTGATTCCTACTCCATTCGCCGCAACGCCTTGCAGCACAAGATTTACTGCACCACCACCATTGCTGCAGGCGAGGCCATCTGTGAAGCGCTCAAGTTCGGTCCGGAAAAGACCGTGCGTCGCTTGCAGGATCTACATGCAGGGTTGAAGGCATGATCAAATATCCAATGACCGTCCAGGGCGCGAAAGCCCTGGAAGAAGAACACGCACATCTCACCAAGGTCGTTCGTCCCAAGCTCAGCTCGGACATTGGCACTGCACGTGAACTGGGCGACCTCAAGGAAAACGCTGAATACCATGCCGCTCGCGAACAGCAGGGCATGGTCGAGGCGCGTATCCGCGATATCGAAGGCCGCATGCAGAACGCGGTGGTTATCGACGTCACGACCATCGAGCGCACCGGCAAGGTGATTTTCGGCACGACCGTGGAAATCGCCAACGTCGAAACTGACGATCGTGTGACCTACCAGATCGTTGGCGAAGATGAAGCCGATATCAAGAAGGGCAAGATTTCAGTGGGTTCGCCCATTGCTCGTGCCCTGATCGCCAAGGAAGAAGGTGACGTCGTTGCCGTCAAGACGCCTGGCGGCGTTATCGAGTACGAGATTGTTGAAGTCAGGCACATTTGACCTGGGACGCCCATTCGCAATGGGCGCGATCATCTGGCAGCTCGCCCAGACCTTGTGGGTGGGCGGCCTGGTGTTGCTGCACCTGGCGTTGTTGACGGTGTTGGACCAGACCGGTCTGGCACCGTTATTGATTCATGAATTCGCCAATTTTTCCGGAGCGGTACTGGTGGGTTTCGCGGCAGTCTGCGCGATGCTTCAGATGGCGGTTCTGGTCAGTGCGGAAGGTGTTTCGAGTGCGTGGTCTGACCTGCGTGGCCAGCTTTTGCTGATCGCACTGTTGGCCTCGGCCAGCTATTTTGCATTGCGTTACTGGCTGCCCGATGCGTTGCACCTGCAGTTGATGAGTTATCTGGTGTTGGGCTTGTCTGGCTTGCTGCTGGTCTTGCAACCAGTGCCGGGAAGGAGCAACAGGGCGCGCTAGTGCGGCCCTGGCTTTGTTACATCAAACGGCGCGGTGGACGTTCGACAGCAGCTTGTTTACCTTTGGATTCTTGCGATAAATCAGTGCCATCTTGCCGATGACCTGTACGAGATCCGCTTTACCAGCCTTGCACAGTTCTGCAATGGCCTGAAGACGGCTTTCGCGTTCGAGGATGTTGAGTTTGATTTTAATCAGCTCGTGATCGCCCAATGCGCGTTCAAGCTCTGCTAACACACCTTCAGTCAAACCATTGTCGGCCACAGTCAATACCGGTTTCAGATGGTGGCCAATGGATTTGTACTGTTTCTTCTGCTCCTGAGTGAGCGGCATAATCTGACCCCTGCGTCTGATCTTGTAAAAAGCGGCGGCCAGTTTACCCGAGCGAGTCCGGGACCGCCCAGTTAATCACGACTCGTTTATTTTTGAGGTGCCCCGTGGCCCGTTCCAAGACAAGCCATAACTGGCTCAAAGAACACTTCGACGACAAATACGTCAAAATGGCGCAGAAGGACGGCTATCGTTCTCGCGCCAGCTACAAGCTCCTGGAGATCCAGGAAAAGGACAAAATCATCCGGCCTGGCATGACTGTGATCGATCTCGGCGCCGCGCCGGGCGGGTGGTCGCAAGTGACCAGTCGTCTGATTGGCGGTCAAGGTCGCCTGATCGCGTCCGACATTCTGGAAATGGACAGCATCCCCGATGTGACCTTTATTCAGGGCGATTTCACCGAGGACGCCGTGCTCGCACAAATCCTGGAAGCTGTCGGTAAAACGCAGGTAGACCTTGTGATTTCCGATATGGCCCCCAATATGAGTGGATTGAGCGCTGTCGATATGCCTCGCGCCATGTTCCTGTGCGAATTGGCACTGGATCTCGCAGGGCGGGTTTTGCGGCCAGGTGGTGATTTTTTGATCAAGGTCTTCCAGGGTGAAGGCTTCGACAAGTACCACAAGGACATCCGCAAGCTGTTCGACAAGGTCCAGATGCGCAAGCCGGAATCATCACGTGACCGCTCTCGCGAGCAGTACTTGCTGGGTCGAGGCTTTCGCGGCATTGAAGGCTCGGAAAGCATCGAGCGCAATTGAGACGGGCCGATAGTTTTTTTCAAATGGCCCTGCGGTTGAAGCATAAACGAACATGCGGTAGTCAAAGTTTCACAAAGGGTTACAGACGGCGCCTGCCACATCTGTAGGTTCTGTAGTAAGTTAGGCCGGTGAATATCATGCGAGGCACGCTCCTGCGTGGAGCTTGCTTCAGAGGGTAGCTAATTGAACGATATGGCAAAGAATTTGATCCTGTGGTTGATCATCGCGGCTGTCCTTGTGACGGTGATGAACAACTTCTCCAGCCCGAACGAGCCGCAGACCCTCAACTATTCCGAGTTCATCCAGCAGGTCAAGGATGGCAAGGTTGAGAAGGTTGCCGTTGATGGTTACGTCATCACCGGCAAGCGCAGCGACGGCGATACCTTCAAGACTATTCGTCCGGCCATTCAGGACAACGGTCTGATCGGTGATCTGGTCGACAACAACGTGGTTATCGAAGGCAAGCAGCCTGAGCAGCAGAGCATCTGGACTCAGCTTCTGGTTGCCAGCTTCCCGATCCTCGTGATCATCGCCGTGTTCATGTTCTTCATGCGCCAGATGCAAGGTGGTGCGGGAGGCAAGGGCGGGCCGATGAGTTTCGGCAAGAGCAAGGCGCGTCTGCTGTCTGAAGATCAGGTCAAGACGACCCTGGCCGATGTCGCAGGTTGCGACGAAGCCAAGGAAGAAGTCGGCGAACTGGTCGAGTTTCTCCGTGATCCGGGTAAATTCCAGCGTCTTGGCGGCCGCATTCCACGCGGCGTTTTGATGGTGGGCCCACCGGGTACCGGTAAAACCCTGCTTGCCAAGGCGATTGCCGGCGAAGCGAAAGTGCCGTTCTTCACTATTTCCGGTTCTGACTTTGTCGAGATGTTCGTGGGTGTTGGTGCAAGCCGCGTCCGTGACATGTTCGAGCAGGCCAAGAAGCACGCACCTTGCATCATCTTCATCGACGAAATCGATGCCGTGGGTCGCCATCGTGGCGCCGGCATGGGTGGTGGTCACGACGAGCGTGAGCAGACACTCAACCAGTTGCTGGTGGAGATGGACGGCTTCGAAATGAACGATGGCATCATCGTCATTGCTGCTACCAACCGTCCTGACGTACTCGATCCAGCCTTGCTGCGTCCGGGTCGTTTCGACCGTCAGGTTGTGGTCGGTTTGCCGGATATCCGTGGTCGCGAGCAAATCCTCAAAGTCCACATGCGTAAAGTGCCAATGGGCGAAGACGTTAACCCGGGCGTAATCGCTCGTGGTACGCCTGGCTTCTCCGGTGCCGATCTTGCCAACCTGGTCAACGAGGCTTCGTTGTTCGCTGCCCGTACCGGTAAGCGCATTGTCGAGATGAAGGAATTCGAACTGGCCAAAGACAAGATCATGATGGGTGCCGAGCGCAAATCCATGGTCATGTCCGAGAAAGAGAAGCAGAACACCGCTTATCACGAAGCCGGTCACGCTATTGTCGGTCGAGTAGTGCCTGAGCACGATCCGGTCTACAAGGTTTCGATCATTCCGCGTGGTCGTGCGCTGGGTGTAACCATGTTCCTTCCTGAGGAAGACCGTTACAGCCTGTCCAAGCGCGCCTTGATCAGCCAGATCTGTTCGTTGTATGGCGGTCGTATCGCTGAAGAGATGACGCTGGGTTTTGACGGTGTGACCACCGGCGCTTCCAACGACATCATGCGTGCAAGCCAGATTGCCCGGAACATGGTGACCAAGTGGGGTCTTTCGGAAAAACTCGGTCCGCTGCTGTACGGCGAAGACGAGAACGAAGGTTACCTTGGTCGGGGGGGTGGTGGTCCAAGCAGTGGTTTGTCGGCTGAAACTGCTCGTTTGATCGACTCCGAAGTGCGCAGCATCATTGACCAGTGCTACGGCACGGCCAAGCAGATCCTTACGGATAATCGCGACAAGCTGGATGCGATGGCTGATGCATTGATGAAGTACGAAACGATTGATGCCGAGCAAATCGACGACATCATGGCTGGCCGCGCTCCACGCGAGCCGCGCGATTGGGAAGGTGGTTCGGGTACGCCAAGTGCGCCGGTAACGCCTCCGGACATCCGTCCGGAAACTCCAATCGGCGGTCCAGCTGCTGAACACTAAGGTCTGACATGACTTCTGTGCTGTACCCGACCCGGTTGCCTTGTGGCAACCGGGTTCTTGATTTAGCCCATACGCACGTGATGGGAATCCTGAACGCTACCCCTGATTCGTTCTCGGACGGCGGTCGCTACAATCGTCTGGACGCTGCATTGCGTCATGCCGAGGCAATGGTTGCGGCTGGCGCGACACTTATCGACGTCGGCGGCGAGTCTACGCGGCCCGGCGCACGCTCCGTGTCTCCCCTTGAAGAGCTTGAGCGGGTCGCTCCGGTCGTCGAGGCGCTGCATCGCGAGCTGGATGTCATTATTTCCGTAGACACGTCCACGCCTGCGGTAATCCGCGAGACGGCGCGCCTCGGTGCAGGACTTATCAATGATGTGCGTTCGTTGCGTCGCGAGGGAGCGCTTGATGCTGCCGCTGCGACCGGCCTTCCCGTTTGTCTGATGCATATGCGCGGCGAGCCCGGCGACATGCAGGACAATCCGCATTATGACGATCTGGTGGGTGAGGTCAGTGCGTTCCTGCTGGAGCGTATGGCCCAGTGCGTATCTGTCGGCATACCGAACGAGCGGATCATTCTTGATCCGGGCTTCGGCTTCGCGAAAAGCCTCGACCACAACCTGAGTCTCTTTAAGCACATGCAAGAGCTGCATGCGTTGGGACGTCCGCTGTTGGTTGGTGTCTCACGCAAGAGCATGATAGGCGGTGCGCTGGCTCGGCCTGTGGGTGAGCGGCTTTTCGGAGGCCTGGCGCTGGCAGCGTTGGCCATGACCAAAGGCGCAAGAATTTTACGTGTGCATGATGTCGCCGAGACGGTAGATGTGGTGCGCATGATCGCCGCTGTAGAAGCGGCCGAATAAGAATGATGGAGCGGCAATGACTACCAAGAAATATTTTGGAACGGACGGCATTCGTGGCCGGGTGGGGCAGTTTCCGATTACCCCCGATTTCATGCTGCGACTGGGTTGGGCTGCCGGTATGGCGTTTCGCCGCCTTGGCGCCTGTCGAATCCTGGTGGGCAAAGACACCAGAATTTCCGGCTACATGTTTGAATCGGCGCTGGAAGCGGGCCTTTCGGCTGCTGGCGCAGATGTAATGCTGCTTGGGCCAATGCCTACGCCAGCGATCGCCTATCTGACGCGTACCTTTCACGCTGAAGCGGGTATCGTGATCAGCGCCTCGCATAATCCGCATTACGACAACGGCATCAAGTTTTTCTCGGGCCAAGGCACCAAGCTGCCTGACGAGATCGAGATGATGATCGAAGAGTTGCTGGATACGCCCATGACTGTCGTCGAGTCGGAGAAGCTCGGCAAGGTGTCGCGTATCAATGACGCTGCGGGTCGCTACATCGAATTTTGCAAAAGCAGCGTGCCCTCAAGCACCGACTTTGCCGGGCTCAAGCTGGTTATCGATTGTGCCCACGGCGCAACCTATAAAGTTGCGCCCAATGTGTTTCGCGAGCTGGGCGCCCAGGTGACCGTTCTGTCGGCACAGCCTGACGGGCTGAATATCAACAAGGATTGCGGTTCTACCCATATGGGTGCGCTTCAGGCTGCGGTGCTCGCTGAGCATGCTGATCTGGGGATCGGTTTTGACGGTGACGGCGACCGTGTCCTGATGGTTGATCACACCGGTGCCATCGTCGATGGCGATGATTTGCTGTTCATTATTGCCCGTGATCTGCACGAGCGCGGTCGCCTTCAGGGTGGCGTGGTTGGCACTCTGATGAGCAACCTGGGGCTTGAGTTGGCCCTGGGTGAGCTGAACATCCCGTTCGTGCGGGCGAACGTCGGCGATCGTTACGTCATCGCCGAGCTGCAAGAGCGTAACTGGCAAGTAGGTGGTGAAAACTCCGGTCACATCGTCTGCTTCCAGCACACGACGACCGGCGATGCAATTATCGCTGCGTTGCAAGTGCTTTTGGCCCTGCGTCGCAGTAATCAGAGTCTGGCGGAGGCTCGCCAGGCATTGCGCAAATGTCCGCAAGTGCTGCTCAACGTACGCTTTGAAGGCGGCGTGGACCCGGTAGAGCATCCGGCGGTCAAGGAAGCTTGCCAGCGTGTAACTGACGCGATGGCTGGCCGTGGTCGCGTGCTGCTGCGCAAGTCTGGCACCGAGCCGCTGGTTCGCGTGATGGTTGAAGGTGAGGATGAAGCTCAGGTTCGTGCCTATGCCGACGAGCTTGCAAAGCTGGTCGCAGAAGTTTGCGCCTGATTTCGGCTTGCCAGTGTTGAAACTGTTGGGTAACATCTGCGCCCACTTTGACCGACGAGGTACAGCATGCGTCGCCCTATGGTAGCTGGTAACTGGAAGATGCACGGTACCCGCGCCAGCGTCGCTGAGCTGATCGAGGGCCTTGCTGCACAGGCTCTCCCTGGCGGTGTTGATGTCGCGGTATTTCCGTCGAGCCTGCACATCAATCTGGTGATTGATGGTTTGCAAGGCAAGTCGATTCCTGTTGGTGCGCAGAATTGCGCCCATGAAGCAGGGCAGGGTGCGTTGACCGGTGAAGTATCGCCGAGTCAGCTGGCTGATGCAGGTTGCAGTCTGGTACTTGTAGGGCATTCGGAGCGTCGCCAGATTATGGGCGAAAGCAATGAGGTTCTGATTCGCAAGTTCGCTGCGGCTCAGGCAAGTGGCCTTACGCCCGTGCTGTGCATTGGCGAAACCCGCGAAGAGCGCGAAGCTGGCGAAACGCTTGCAGTTGTTGGGCAGCAGCTTGGCAGTGTCATCGAAGCGCTGGGTATTGAAGTTCTGGTCAATGCGGTAATTGCTTACGAGCCGGTCTGGGCCATTGGCACCGGGCTGACTGCTTCGCCTCAACAGGCGCAGGATGTGCACGCCGCTATTCGTGCGCAACTGGCGAAAGAGAATGCTGAGGTCGCACAAGGCGTGCGACTTCTTTATGGCGGCAGCGTGAAGGCGGCCAATGCGGTCGAACTGTTCAGCATGCCGGATATCGATGGGGGGCTCATTGGTGGAGCGTCCCTGAATGCAGATGAGTTCGGTGCGATCTGTCGCGCCGCGGGAAACTGAAAAAATGCTGGAAACAGTCGTAGTCGTTTTTCATCTGTTGGGCGCTCTGGGTGTTGTCGCCCTGGTATTGCTGCAGCAGGGTAAAGGTGCGGACGCAGGCGCGTCATTCGGAGCAGGTGCGTCAAATACTGTATTCGGAAGCCAAGGTTCCTCTACCTTTCTTAGTAAGTTTACTGCTATACTCGCCGCAGCTTTTTTCATAACCAGCTTGGGGTTAGGTTACTTTGCTAAAGAGAAAGCTCAAGGGCTGACTCAAGTAGGTTTACCAGATCCAGCGGTGATAGAAGTGAAGCAAAAACCGGCAGCAGATGATGTTCCGGTTCTCGAAGGGCAAAAGCCAGCGGTAGTTCCAGCTGACATACCTCAAGCTCCCGAGAAGAAGTAAGGTTTCAACAGGCAGTGATGTTTGAGGCTGTCAACGCTGTATTGCCGAGGTGGTGGAATTGGTAGACACGCAACCTTGAGGTGGTTGTGCCCAATGGGTGTAGGGGTTCGAGTCCCCTTCTCGGTACCAATTATCAGGGCAGCCCGCATTAGCGGGCTTTCTTGTAGGTGGATGTTCGATTGACCCTGAAAGGGATCAGCCGTATACTTCCGCCCCAGCTTTGTCGCGGGGTGGAGCAGTCTGGTAGCTCGTCGGGCTCATAACCCGAAGGTCGTTGGTTCAAATCCAGCCCCCGCAACCAGTTTTAGCGGAGCCCCTTTTT